>Ga0326727_10002736_pt1 | contig 58887 bp, 50 predicted proteins | sample MB2enrmetagenome_FD_207643 | JGI IMG/M metagenome (GOLD analysis project Ga0326727, IMG submission 207643) | Lab enriched peat soil microbial communities from McLean, Ithaca, NY, United States - MB29MY | ecosystem: Environmental > Terrestrial > Soil > Wetlands > Peat | place: USA: New York... | reverse complement strand
TCGTGAGAATAGCCGGTTCTTTTGTTTTAGTCAGGTCCCTCGTGGAGACGTAAAACTTCCGAGCAGAGGTCAAATCAACCCAGACCTACTCAAGTGGCTATCTGACGAAGATACCCTCAAAGAAGTCATGGACTCATGATTTCGCTGGTCGTCTGTACATTATAGCGGAGGCGGGAATGACCAAGCAGTTGACGACGGGAAAGTGGCATCCGAAGTTGGCCAAATTTCAGACCAACCTCGAGAAGAGAGGAGGCTTTTTCGATATCATCGTCAAGCCATCCTATGAGTTGGAGTATATTAACTCCGGCAGCACCGTACTCAACATGCTAATTGGGGGATCCAGAATCCTCGATACAGGCAAGTTTATTTGCCCTGGTTGGCCCCGTGGAAAGATCGTTGAAATTTTCGGACGCGAGAGCTCTGGTAAATCCACAGTTGCTATGACAGCATTGGGTCAGGTTCTGGCAATCGGAGGAACAGGCCTTTACGTTGATCTCGAATGCGCAGTTCAGGACACTTATGCTCTCAAACTCGGCGTTGATTTCCGAGATCCGGGAATGGGCGGTAGTGGTCAAGCCATTCGCGTTCAGCCACATACTTTCGAAGAGACGGAATCTTTGGTGACGATGGCAGCACTACAAGGAATCGATCTCATCGTAATCGATTCGGTAGCCGCATTCGTCTCCCGCCGGGATGCTAAACGCGATGCGAATAATGAAGATGAGAAGAAGGGTGTAGCAGAAATCCCGCGTCTTATGAGCGCTTGGATGCCTAAACTGCAAAACACCATTGCGCGCACCAAAACGTGTGTCATTTTCCTGAACCAGACTCGCGATAAAATCGGAGCCAAGGGTTTCACTGAGGAAGCGCTCAAGAGCACCACGGGTGGTAACGCACTCAAATTCTACGCTGCATTGCGCGTGCTTCTCAAGCCCCGTATGTCTACGAAAGCGAAGGTTTGGAATCCGATCATCAAGGCTTTCCAAGATGTCCAGATTTCGACGGACATTGAAGCTAAGATGATCAAAAATAAGCTCGATGCGAAACAGGGACATGCTGGTCTCATCACCATTCGCTACGGAGTGGGAATTGATGAACTCCGAACCATGCTCAATGTCGCTGAGGCTTACAACATCGTTAAGAAATCGAAGAACAAGAAGAAGCAGGAAGTCTACACGTTTACTTCTGCGAAAACCGGCAATGTAATTGAGCAAGTCGGGCTCGAGAAATTCCGGCTGGCTTTGTTGAAGACCGACGATGGGGCTTACATGCACGAGATGATTCATCTCGCCACGGAAGCCGTTCTCAGTGGTTACCAGATGTTGGACGACGAGCAATTGGCGGCTCTAGCCGATGACGCAGTGACAAAGCGTGACGATGATGATTATGAAGATGACGATAACGAACCCGCCAAGGTAGTTGATGTTGATATCGACACTGAAAACTCGGAGGAATCTGAGGAGGGAATTACTGCAGAGCCGGCCATTGATGCAGGGGATATCTGACCCATGGAAAAGGGCGAACAGAAAACCATCCCGCCCGTCTATGTGAGGATCAAAAACTTCCAGTCCATTGAGGATATTGAAGTTGAGGTCAAGGGCTTCACATGCATCACCGGTAAGACGAATATCGGCAAAAGTGCCTTCGTTCGCGCCATCGCAGGGGCCCTTCAAAATTCACCTGTAGGAGGTGACGTTAGAGTTGGGTCAAAATTCTGTTCCGTGACCCTCCGTTCCGATGGGTGGGGTTTCACCTGGGAGAAGGGTGAAAAGGGTGGGGGAACATATTATCTCGACGATGGAAAGATCTTGGATAAAATCGGCCAAGGTCAAATCATCGATATCTCAAACATGGGATTCCACTCTATCGAAATCGGTGATGAAGAAATCCAACCCTGGTTGGCTCCTCAATGGGAACCGATCTTCCTGCTCAACAAATCCGGTCCTGCGGTCACGGATTTCATCTCGGACGTCTCCAGGCTCAGCGTGTTGCAAGACGCCATCATCCTGAGCTTGCGAGGAAAGAAGAAATCACTGGACGGGGTGAAATTGCGAGATGAAAGTCTCGCAAAGCTCAAAGTCCGAGAGCTAGCAGTAGGAGGACTTGATAACCTCCTAAAACTAGGCCAGGAGCTCGATGATCAAGCGAAGTCCATCGACGAATACGAGAAGAAAATCGCTTTCATCGAGGATCTTCTTAGACGCATCATGCGTTCTCAAGCTAGAATTCAGGTACTAAGTGGTGTTGGAGTCGTAAGAATCCCGCAGCCCCCAGCTCCAGCGTTACTCGAGCGAATTCATACTCTCCATACGCATTGGGTCCGATGCGAGACCGCGGCAAAGAGAGTGCGGATTCTTAAGCCGGTCTTATCATTAATTTTGCCGAATCCTCCCCTTACAGAGATGGAGAATTTGCGCAAAGTGGCCAAACACGCACGAATCTTCGATCTCATTAGAACTGTCGACGTGTTAAAAGATATCCGAAAAGTTAAAATTCCTCAAACGGATGCTGGGCAAGATCTGGAGAGAATTCGAGCTGCAGAGATTCATTACCGACGCATTCAAAAAGCGGCTGCAGATATTCAGGCGTTATCTGGAAATATTACTATTCCACAGCGTCCACCTTCACCGAAATGGCTAATTCAAGCAGAGGCCCTATGGAAAATTATCTCTTCCACTCGCGCCGAAGAAGCCAAACTTGAGGCTGAACTTGCTCAAATTAATGAGGACCTTAAGAAGGTCAAAGAAGAACTTGCAAAAATTCCGAGTTGTGCGGCTTGTGGCCGTCCAATGACGAAAAAACATTCACATTCGAAGTCTAGTCATACCAAGGCATGAAAGATTTCGAACATCAAATGAACCTATACTGGTGGGAGACAATGGCTTCAGGCCTAGCTATTTATTTCCTAGACGAGTCACACGGATTATTAGTGAAGGCAGCGATCGGGATTGGGATTTCGACCGTTGTAAAAATCGGCGATCGTTTGCTACAACAGATCGTTAAACAGGCTTCTCTTCGTTCTTAGGAACATCTTTCTTCTCAGGCTCGGCCTTAGCTTTTCCGAGCATTACAGGAATCAATTTTCCGAGTTCGTGAACGGCGATAGCTCCCGGTCCACCACCAGCGAGAATCAAAGCTTCCCACCAGGCCATCCCAAAGCCAAGATTGGTGATGAAAAACAAAGCCAAACCGATAACAATCGTGATAGCTTTGAGCCAAGCTTTGCCTTTATCATCAGTAAAAACATCTTTCCAACTTTTAAGCATGGAAAGAAGCATCTTCAAGACGATTGAAATTGAAGCGGCTGCTCCAACCAGCTTCCCCATGCGATCGCTAAGGGACTTACGGTTGGAGGCCGCTTTATCACTAGCGGTCTTTTCGCTGTCAGCTTTGTGCGTATCTAAGCTCTTCTGGAGCTCCGCAATTTGAGCACACAGATCAGGCGGACCCTCACACTGCGGAGGATCCGCAAAAGACGGAATAGCAAAAAACATTGTCGCAATGGCGACGAGCAAAATGAGGTACTTCCTCATGGCACCCTCTTAAACAGGAATGTCGAATTGAACTTGCATGCGACGAAGATCGTCAAGGTGTTGTGAATCCACCAAAACGAAATTTTCAGCCATCACCTGAAGATTGGTATTTTCACCAGCCATTTTGATAGCTGCACGCCCAACGCTAATAGCTTCGAGTTCCATGGTAGCGAGAGTTCGAAAGAATCCTTCGAGACTAGCAGTACAGGCAGGAACGGCGATAGCAGTTTGCATCGGATCCCCACCCATCCCCACAATTCTCATGGCGATGTCATACGCATGTTGTCTCTCTTCCTTCGAATGCTCATACCAATGATCAACCAGTGCATCTCGCCATGGTCCCCGAACACGATCAGCGAAACTGCGATAGGCCGCGTCAATCGCATATTTAGCAGTCAACCACTTCTGAAGATGGGCCAATACCTGGCCAGGAGGCACTGAATAATCACCTTCAGGATTAGCTTCAACAGGAGCCGGGGTGTCTTCAAGAGCCAATAGAACTCGCCCAATGTCGTGCGCTACAGCAACTCGACTAGGGTTGGTGCTTCGGTCCAGTTTGCTCGCAATACGTGTGATGGCCTCTCGGACGAGGCTAGGACCTACTCTGCTCTCCATGTTGTTCAGACAAGAAATAAAGAGTCTGGCGGTATAGTCCAGCCAATGCGAGATTTCGACTGGAAGTTCGTACCGGTGAAGGGCTTGGTATTACTTACTGTTCAAGAAATTTCGATCCATTCCCCTGTATTCATTGCTGATCATCGAGATACTCATGCCTTGGCCTATACTCCCACAGGAGGCTTCATTGGTCAGTCTTTAAGAAATGGTATGCGTCTCGGGAAAGTACCCCTTCGTCTGATTGACGGAATATGGTACATGGCTGAGGACGAGGATTCCCAAAGGTCTCATACAGCTATACAACTTAGTCCCGATCTTTTGACGCTTCGCGTTATTCCATAAGTCTCTGGATACGACGAGTATGCGTCGGCATGAGGAATCCCGGCGTCATTGACGAGAATCATCCCTCGTTCGGCTTCGAGCAAGCCTACTTCCTATTCGCAGTTCGCGACCTCCGCAACCAGAGCATCTCCAAGATGCTTTTGGTGGAGGCCAAGGGTCCGTGGGCTGTTCAGACGGTTGAGAGGATTCTCTTGACGGATGGCAAGGTCAGTGAGAATTGCTCAGTGCTCATGGTCCACATGGACTGCCCTCTGATTGGACTTCGAGATGATATCGTCGAGCAGGTGTCTTATGTGGACTTCATGCTAGACGTGGTGTCGCCTGATCGGCTTCTGGCTGATGCGCTGGTCACCACATCCTTCCGCCAATCCCTCACGGATGAAGAGCGTCAATATGCTTCTCTCAAACTCTCGGCTATGAACGCCAACACTAGGCGAGAGCAAGCGCCGCAGGCCCAGGAGACCGCCCCGAAGGCCTCTCCTGGGCCTGTTTCTCCTGCCCAAACGCCCCCAGCGCTTCCGATGCCTCAAACAGCGCCGAATGCGAATTACGAGCAACTTATGGGCGGACTTCTTCACCTCGGATTTAAGCGTCCCGATGTGAAGAAGTTCATTGATAATCTCGGCCCCAAGCTCTACTCGAGCAAGCTCGAAGACCTGATTCGAGAAGGGCTCAAGGAACTCGCAGCGTAAGTAAGAATCCTACACGAGTAATGACCAACATGCAATCCGTCACATTCAGATGCTCAGGGTGCGGTCATCAGACTGAACTTGGACCTTGTTCTTTTTGTGGTCACACGAGAGATCTGAGGACGGCGAACGGGCTGTTAAATGTAATTCAGGTTCCGTCCGTCTCGAGTGGGTTCGATTGCAAGAGAAGCCTGCGAGTGCTGGAGAAATGGTATCCGGACGATGCCCCGGTGGCCCCAGTTGCTTCTCAGCCTAGTTTCAGGCGCCGACTCTTCTTCTTGGTATGCAATATTTGTTGGTACGGAGGACTGATCGTAGCAGCATCCGTCCTATTGTTCTTCGCAGCAGTCGTCGTGTTGGCTTTTAGATAGCTGATGTAACGTTCTGGCGTGAAGGTCGTCGCATATGGTCCTCCGGCCAAAGGGGGACCACACGTTCCCGAGTTTCTAGTCATTAGAGATGGGTCACTCTTACTCAGAGCTATTCCTGAGCAAACCCCGGATTCAGAGATCTCTCTTAATCCACTACTCGCAAATGGTAGAGCTTGTCTTTTGCCGGAACCTCTGGAATGGAAGTCCGGACATTGGCTCGTATTCCAGAATCTAACCCATGAGTGGATTCTGGCCAATGACATCCATAATTGGAAGATGCAAAGAGCCCAAGAAGTTTTGGATGCTGCATATAGAACTGAAGCCCCCGATCAGCGAATTGAAACACTGAAAGCGGCGGCAGCAACAGCTGGCGTTAAACTGGATGACTTGTTAGAAGGACTAGAGCAAGTCCGGTCTACTCCTGAAGAGCGTTATGAGCAACTCTTCAAGAGGTTCAAGGATTGGAAACCACCGTCAAAATAGGATGGCGATCGACGGTTTCACAACCCTCGGGCAAACCAAAGAGTTCTACGAACCGGCGTTTTCTGTCCGGATCGCATTGCTCGTAGCACATAGCTGCGAAGATAGGATCCTTGCGAATCCTATCTAGGACCAGACCTGCCTTGGGTCCGAATTGCCTCCGGCAATCTGGACAGCCCTCATTGACCAAGCGGCCACAGCGACCGCAACCAAGGCAGGTACCGATTCTGGGGATCTCTTGCATGTGAGCGGTTACTGGCGCTACCGTAGAATTTACAGTAGCGCCGCAACCATCAATGACCTGCGGGCCAGTTTTTCTGAAGTCCTTGAGTGGCCCACGCGATAGCTTGGACTAGTGTAGGAGCGCCCGTGGGTGCGGGAGGCGCGGGGTGCGGAGGCGTCGGAGCAGGTGCCGGAGGAGCAGGTGCCGGTGCCGGGACAGGGACATTCCCTCCCATTGTGTTGAAATCCGTGAGCAAGCTGGTCCAGTTGATCCCATTGGGAGCCTTAGCTTGACCCTTTGCGAGCTGATCAGGAGTCAGCATAACATAGAGCTCTCCGCCACCGCTCTGTGTGCAAAGTGCCGCAATGGCAGCCCAAGTCAAAGTGCCGAACATACCCCAGGTATCGATCTTAACACCTTGAGGAGTGTAGCCTACTCCCATGACGCAGTGACCGTTATCTGGATCAGGAGTCCCAACATCCCAGACAAAACCCGACGCCGAAGGCATAGGATTGATCCAAGCGTCAGGAAGTTCAATCCCGAAGAAGAGATTCTCGAACAAGAACATAGCCGTCATGACCTGTTGCATGTTCGTCGCGTCGACAGCCAACCAGCCGATGAGCTTTGTCCCATCAGCAAAACCGTGCTGCGTCCAGTAATTTAGAGCGGTCTGCTCATCACATCCATTATCAGTAGCTTGTGGATTGTTTGGATCGAATCCGCCGATGGCACTGTAATCAGCAACGATTTGCTGAGTCGTAGCAACGAAAGGATGGCCTCCATTGGCATTTCCTGTCTCGAGTCCGACTACGTGATAGCCACCTGCGATAACGCAATCTCCATACTGATCATTCAGATAGATGTTCTGAAGAGCCGGCGCACCGGCAGCACTATAATCGCAGCTAGCGGGAGGCGTTGGTAGAACCGCAGCTCGCAGATAGTTCTGAAGATGCATGCGGGGGCATCGCGCGACTGGCCGTCGACGTCCCATCTTGACTCGGCGCCCGATGTGAGGCGCGAGGATTTCTTTCAATGCCATGGTGAGTGATCCCTTTCGCTAGTTATTCTTGTCCAGTTTCACCGGTTGGTTCAGCTTCCGCTTCACCTTCTTGCCACCAGTCGGAGCAATATTCGTCAGCAGGAGCCGGAAGATTCGGGTTGCCGCCGTTCCAAGCGACCCAATTCGGCTCGGTGCACTTTGCTTGACCTTCTTCATCAGTCGAGCTGAACTTGCAATTTGCGCAACAGGCACCTCCGGCAGGAACTCTCGTTCCAGCCATGTGATCATCGGGTAAGAAAAAAGGCCCAACTCCACCGAAAGAACCCTCGCCTTCTTCGGGTTCAACCTCATCTTCCCCTGTAGGAACAGATTGATCTTCTTCCGGGGCTTGGGGATCTTGCTGTTGGGCGGTAATATACCGAAGAGCCACTCTTTGGGCGATCGTGCTCATTGGAGCCTCTCAGACGTTCAGATGACTTACTGCTTGATAGGAGCTGACAAGCTCCTTTTTGAGGCCCAACAAGTTTTGGGCTCCACTTTCGAGATCCGCGCGACCGGGGTCTTGCGGATTCATCGTTTGAGCAGCCTTGTGAATCTTGCCGACCAGGGAATCTAGTCCCTTAACGGCGGCCTCATATTCTGTGCGAGTGAAAGTGCCGAGTTGGGCAGCTCGGCGTTGTGGTTCAATTAACGCGTCCCGAATTCGTCGCAAATTGGAAGCAACGCGTTGTTTATCAGGGTGTGCACTGGACGCCAGATAGGCTTGAAGTCCATGTAGGGCTTCGGCAGCTTCACAGGGGGTCACGTCTGTGCGGTACTATCAAACTCCTATGGATCGGTCAAATAGATGAAGATTTTGGTAAGCGGGTTCGAACCTATCTGGGGTATTAAGAAAACTCCAAGCGGAGAACTGGCAAAACTTTGGCAGTCTGGGGATATGCCTGTTTCCCATGGTGCTGAGGTAAAATCTGTAATCCTTCCTCAGCAATTTGGGTTGTGTACTGAAATCATTTGTAACGAAATCGCCGCATTTCAACCGAACGGTATTATTATGTTCGGTTCTACTCCCAAGAATGACCCGATTCGTTTAGAACGATTCGCTATTAATTGCGAACGATCACCCATGGGTGATAACACGCGCATTCCAGTTAAAGATAGACCGGTAGTTCCCGGCGGGCCTTCAGCCTACGAGTCTACTCTTCCGGTATATCACCTGGTGGATAGACTAAAAGCACACGGAATTGAAGCTAAAGCCAGTTATCATGCTGGAACGCACGTATGTAATTCCATCCTATATGGAGTAATGCATTGGCTAACAACCACTCAGCAAAAACAAAGAGTTTCTACCGGATTTGTGCATGTTGCCTTTCCAAATGAATTTGGAGTTGTGGAAGATGAACTATGGGACACGGCATCTTGGCCGCATCTGGTTCAGTCTTCCGTAGTTTTGCTTAATGAACTTGTGGCATGGCTTGGGTCACAGAAGGACACTTTGTGAAAGAAGAACTCAAATTTTGGTCCATTGAGTATACCGATATGGACGGAGACTTAATTACCACTAACGGTGTCGCTACGAAAGCGGAAATGGACACCATCATGGGGAAATTCGCCGAGTTCGGAATTCGAGCCGTGGCACATCAGATTTCTTCCCCCATTGTAAATTCATCGAATGACCCAATCAAATCACTATTCCCCAGACTGGGAGACAGTCGTTCGGTCCACTGCGAGTGATATTCGAAGACTAGCATCGGTTTGGCGGTATAGCAGCATCCCTATCTCGGTTGATGAGAACACGGCCGAGCATTCATATTGGGTTGCTCTTTACGCGTTGATGGTCCATAAAGAAGTTTCGAGGGAGAACTTTCAAGAGCACTTTGGGTACGTTGCCCTCTATGCCATTCTCCATGATGCAGCTGAATGCGTCACTGGAGATGTGGTTCGTGTTTTCAAGTACACGACTCCGGAGTTGAAACAGGAGATCGATAGGGCTGAAGGTATCTTATTCGCCAATCTGGTTCCGGAAGTTCGACAACTTTTCAACTTCTTCAATAATCAAACGGATCACACCGTTCAGAAGTATGTCAAAGATATTGTCAAAGTAGCTGATTTTTTGAGCCTCTTACAATTCATGCGACGAGAGGCCATGAGAGGAAACCTCGAGATTTATCCTTATTTCGGTCGCATGATCACAGATCTCGAAAAAACTACTGTGGAGATGGAAGGCAAAGCACACATCATTCAACTTGGGAAAACAGAAGGGAATCCGTTCAAGCCCGCTGATGTGTATAATGCGATGCTAGAGGAAGCTAAACGAGTCAAGCACGTTTGTTTCCGCACGGACCCCACAAGTATCCTTTAGAACAATGTCAGAAACCAAAAGCGAAATCAGGGCCAGAATTCAAGAACTCGAGCATGCAAAGACGCTCAGGGATGACTGCGATGCATTCAACGCTCGCATTTCTGAACTGAAGCAGGAACTCACAAAGGCAGAAGAAGACCTCTTCGCATCCGTTCTTCAATCTCATCGTGTTCTCTGTGCCGTAAAGCAGATGGACGAGAAGGCAGCATATGGACAAGATCCCGCTGTCTATTACACGATGGCAGTCAGTGGAGAGAGCGGGGAGATGGCGAATAAAATTGTCAAAGCTCTCCGTAATGGAGATGATCCAGATGCTTGCCGCAATGCTGTAATCTCGGAACTCCCAGACGTCATCATTTACAGCGCCGTCTTGGCACACGTGCTTGATATTGATTTGACCAAACTCGTCAACGATAAAGTCAAAGTAGTTATCACTCGAGCCGAATCAGGATATTACGGCGGCGCTCTGAATATTGGCGCAAAGAGACCTGCAATTAGACCTGCGGATATTGTAGATAGACCAGTAGTGAAGCTTCCAGAAGCAAAGAAATCTAATTTGACCTCTGTCTCGAATTGGTGGAAACGAGACGAGAACAATAATGCGCGCGCTCTCGTCTTTCTCTTGATTGCATCTGGACTAGTTGTGTTAATGTGGATTTTACTGGGTCGCGGTGGGTGAAATCGAAAGAGCTATGCCGTTGGGTTAAAGCATGGCTTCACTTTGAAGGGCATGACTTTCATCCACTCAATATTGGAATCACAGCAGTCTCGTGCAAACAATGTGGATTGCTCATAACTGTCCGCGGAAGACTTCAAACTAAATACCATCATTTTCTTGCAAGAAAAGCAAAAAAGGCTGCAAAGAAACAGAAATCGGCATGGTATTATGCCGCTACTCGCATCCCAAAGGATGGACCGAGCGATCTTCGAAGATTGACCAAGCAGCTAGTCTATAACTGCGGTGAACTCATCGTCTTTGAAATGATGGAAACCTAACGGATACGGGTTCCTCCTACAGAACCGTCCATGTTTCCACCAAAAACTGTGTAAAAGGGTTGTTTGTCATTTTTGTTGATACGTTGAGTAGCAATTCGATCATCATCCAGAGGATCTACCTCCAACCGAGCCTCACGAGCCATCGTGAGAAGAATCGGATCTGAAGTAATACGCTCAAGATCGCGAATCGCGTTAGGGTACCTACGGAGAACAGCATAAAGTTGCTCCCAAGAGAGCAAGTCGAGCTGGCATTGACCATTCACGTAGAAAATATTATTGGTTTTATCGCCAGAACACAACGTGCAACAATTCCAGTTCTGGTTAATCCGGTCTTCGGGCTCTCGTTCCACATCTGGAAGTGGGGGACAAATTCCGAATTTGCCCTGCTTACAAGGCTCACACATAGCATTAGGGTGTCCAGGGCGATCAGAATCACTCATACTTCACGTTACTATTGAAATTCTGGAGTTCAAAGTAACGTCACGGTAATGAGTTCACTCTCTTTGCGAGAACTCGCTGATATGTTTGCTGAGGTGGAAGCTACCGACGCAATGGTTCGAGAAATAAAAATTAACCCAACACTGGAAATCGAACCAAAATTAGATGCTGAAGTGGATTCAGGAAGAATTTGGACTGCCGCATTTATGACTGATGACGAACTCGAAATTCAGCATTTACTATTGGTAGATAATTATGGTGACGAACATTTGAAATGTCGCATTCATGGTAAAGAAGGACAGCTGTGTAAAGAATGCACAGTGAGAGAAATTCTAGAAAGTTAGCTGCAAATTTTGTGGCGTCGAGCGTATTATCCGGCATGAACAAAAGAATTATCCTCGTGGGCGACGTCCACGGTTGCATTGAAGAGCTGGACTCTCTCCTAAAATTGGCTGAATACCGACAGGACGATCGTCTTGTCTTTCTCGGCGACCTCATTGACCGAGGCCCCGACCCCGTCGGGTGCGTACGGCGAGCTCGAGAACTTCATGCTGAAATGGTTCTCGGCAATCACGAAGAGAAAGCTCTTCGTTGGCGTCGATATGAAGCGGAGCGTGCACTGCATGGAAAACCGAATCCAATGCGTCCGCCCCGTCCTGAACGTCGAGCCGAATGGGAAGCTCTATCAGTCGAAGATCTTGATTGGATCGCCAAACTTCCAGTTATGATCCACTTAGATGAACACTGGATCGCAGTCCATGGAGGGCTTGAACCTGGTCGTACTTTGGCAAAGCAGAAAAAGGACCGTGTAATCCGAGTCCGTTATGTGAATGCTAACGGTGAAATGGTTCCTTACAAGGACGACTCACTCGAGCAGCCTGAAGGCACTGTTTACTGGACTGAATTGTGGGAAGGTCCGAAGTCGGTAGTCTACGGGCACGCAGTTCATTCCCTCGATCAACCGCGCGAAGATCTTTGCGGGCCTGAAAATCAGTGGATCTGCGTGGGGCTCGACACTGGATGCGTCTTCGGTGGTAGATTAACGTGTATGATCATCAATGACGGTCCAGATCATTTCTGTCAGGTCCCGGCGAAAAAGATGTATCACCCACCTCTTGCCTGTTAGCCGATCGCAGCGCTCACCACACAATCCTCATTAAATCGCAATCCGCCAGTGTGAACCGTCCAATCCGGCTCCACAATCGCCGAACCTCCATGTCCGAAATCCTGGGTGAAAGTCTGATTCTTTTCATCACCCCATCGGTTGGCGATTACGGCAGTACATTTATTGTCAGCTACGAAATCCATCCATGATGTCGAAGGAAAACCGCCTTTCCCCCAATTAACGCACATTGCGACCACATCGACTTTCCGTCCGTCAAAGAAGTGTGGATCCTTAGCTGCGATTCTCGGAATGTTAGCGGGGATCTTATCTCTCACATCACGGCAAATAATAGCTGAGAGAAGACCAAATTCAGTTTGAATGATGGGAGGAGGATCAATTCCCGGTTTGGCCCAGAGGAAATCGTTTCCCCACAAGTTGATCTTCTGCGAAGTGAGAATAATCGAACCATTTGGAGCTGCAACCGAGACCGAGTTATAAAGTCTACCGTCTTTAAGTTCGACGAACCCCCAAACCATGTAGGCCTTGAGTTCTACTGCGGTTCTACGCATGAACCTGGCCGTTACCCCATCAATAGCTGGTTCTGCGACCTTGAAAGCTTCTTCCGGATTCATGAAGCTATATCCGGTCATACAGAGTTCCGGAAAAACGATCAAGCTGGCCCCCTGTGATCCAGCGACTTGAAGTAATCCCTCACAGTGACGGAGGTTGTCCGTTACGTCCGCTCTACATGAGGCGAGACGAGGCTTATACTGAATGGCTGCGAAGACGTTCACTCTATTTTTTCAACTCAATAAAGCCGTCACGCTGGGAAGATGCTCTGGCGTCAATTTCGTTACTCTTGCGTAGAAGTTCCTCAGTGTGATATGTAATGCATGCTACCGCATTCTGTACGTCTCGGAATTTCGCGGCAGAATCTTCAGACGGGTTCTTATCAGGATGATATTTCAGGGATAATTCTCGGGCGATTTTTCTTGCTTTCTCAAGTGCTAGAGTAGTAGCTTCTACTCTAGCAGCGCGAGTCGGTAAAGCCTTGATCTCACTCAAAATGACAGACGCATTCTTCCCTAGAATCCTCCAGGCAGCTTCCAAAGAAAGCTTAGGAGGATTCACAAATTAAGCCCCTTAAGCGACTTCAAAGCTTTGGAACCTTTCGGAGAGAACTTCCGACGCATAAGGTATTGTTCTAGTTCTTCCACAGTCTTTAATTCTCGCCCGTGAGCTTTAAGGAAATCTGCCTTAATATCCTTCAATCTGGTAGCAAATTCATCGAATCCCATTGTGGCCTTTTAGTTTATCATCATGGAAATTTCTGTACAAATTGGAAATTCCAATTGTAACGTCCGAGTGTGGCAACAGTACGTAATGGTGGCCCACCCAGGCAACAACCGTCATCGAGAAAAAACCGACCAAGAAGAGGTTCCTTCGGAACTAATTGGTCCCAACTCTATGATCGACTGATGAACGTCTACACAGTTACGGGCCAAGAACGTAAAAAAGCTGTCCTCGTCAACCACTCTGACAAAAAAGAGATGATTTGCAGGAAGCTTGGGGTTGTCTGTGAAGCTGATATAGATAGGATTGCCAAAAACCTGGGCTTAGGCAAGAAGCCTTAAGTTCAGCTCCCCCGAAAGTACATGAGAGTGAAGGAGATCGAGGAATGAAGACGGATACGAAGAAGGTTCAGACCCCCAAGCAAATCCAGACAAAGGTTACCAGCCTTCTCAAGGGCATCGACAATTCGGTGACGGTTATCAACCGTCAACAGGAGTCGGTGAAGAAGAACGCAGAGCAGGTCAAGCAACTCATCGCTGGACTTGGGAACCTGCCAGCACCGAAGGCCGCCAAGGCAGCGAAGCCCGCAGCGGCGGCCAAGAAGCCCACGGCAGTCAAGAAGGCGGCGGCCAAGAAGCCCGCAGCGGCGGCCAAGAAGGCAGCGAAGCCCGCAGCGGCGGCCAAGAAGCCCACGGCAGTCAAGGCAGCAAAGCCTGCCAAGGCAGCAAAGCCCGCAGCAACCAAGGCTGAGAAGCAGGATGCCAAGAAGCCTGCCGTCGAGGGACGTCCAAACCTCAAGGAAGTCCTCCGGGATCTCATCGCAACTGCAGGAGGGCAGCCAGTTCCTGCAGCCACTCTTTACCACAAAGCCACGGACAAGTGGGGATACTGGTCGCGTCAATCTCTCTACAATGTCTTGAACAAGGACACGAAGTCTTTCGCCAAGAAGGGCGACGGATACGTGAATGTCAAGGCCAACACGCGAGTGAGCGACAGCGAGGCCGACGAGTTCGTCGAGCAGGCGGCTGCGCAACCCGACACGGCCGACGTCACCTGAGGTTACCAGAACTACTTTCGGGGCAGTACAGGTCCGGCACCAATTACTCTGGACCGGACCTGTATTGTATCATAAACCATGAGTAATCTGGTCACCGTGGAAAACTACCCAGGAACAGAACAGGAGCTACGTGTTGTCTGGACGTACTCCCTCCGTCTCGCCAGGAGATGTTTCCTCCAACATTTCTGTACAGAAGATAATCCAGTACTGCACGCGGAACTTGCTCTAGTAGAAATGGCCAAGTCCAAACTCCAGGAGCACATTCTAATTACAGTTCCGGTTCAGGATATGCAAGCATACAAGCCCATCCTGAAGGCAAAGATTCGGCGAATCGCACGAAGTAAAATCATTCGAATTGCCACCAGTGAGGATGTCCAAGAGGCAGCCATCGCAAAGCTCGAAGCTGAAAATTTGGACGATATTTTTCCCTCCATTCACTGATGGAAATTCGGCTTTCCCAGGCATTAGGGCCAGTCAAACTTGCCTTAATGGATACAGCCGTACAAACTGCCAACAGGCGTCTCCGAGTCCTTGGAAATAAATCGCCTTGTGGTCCAGGGTGTTCCAACTGTTGCAGTCGACTAGTTCATATCTCTGTAGCAGAAGGGATTCTTATTTACGAACGCCTCGTAAAGAACGGTAAATGGTTAAATGTTCGGAAAAATGCTCGAGAGCAGTTCCCGATTATCCATGACATTCATCCGTTGACGTGGTTCAAGATGAACCGTCCGTGTCCAGTATTGGATCCAGATACTAAAACATGCAGAACTTATGAAGTCAGACCCGCTGCTTGTTCCACACATTTCGTCAGCTCGGATCCAAAATTGTGCAGTCCGTGGAGCACTTCTACGGGTGATTACAAATCAGAAGACATGAGCGATCTCTTGGAGAGTTTCCAAAAGAGATTGGAAGAATGCGTGGATGGGTTTGGCATCCTCAAACTCGAATTACCACTCCCGGTAGCGTTGCTTTTAGCGGAGAGGATTTCGATTCAGTCATTCACGGAACTCGATAAGGCCGTGAGTATGTTATTTAATGAATTTCGATGAGCGAAAGTAGAACTGGCTCCTGCCGATTTTGCTTCCAACCAGGGCTGGAACGTATTCCAGCTACGGAGGAAAATCCGACGCCAGAGTACGTGTGCACTGGCTGCTGGAAACTCCTTCAAAAGAAGGAAACTGCCTTCCCGCTCATGCGGGGAGATATGGCATTACGTCTTCGTGGCAAAATCTCCCAGAAGGAATTTGATAAGTTGGCTAATTTATTCTTCGGGGAAATGTCGAAATGGGAACCACGTAATTAGCGCGTCACATGCATCTGAACAAGTGTCTTGATTTGGTGTCGGAAATCCCGAACTGCTTTATTGGAAATTTTCCTATTTCCCCACGTCAATGCTTCTCGAATAATATCGGGACTAGCCCCGCTCCGAGCAGCTCTCACGTAACGCGCTAAGTCATACATCCCCTGTTGACGCATGATGCGTTCGACATCTTCCATATGATCAGAGAACACGTCTTCATCTTCTTCAGGAGCTGGAGCTTCGGATGTATCAAGTAGCGTCCGACCATCATCTGAACTTTGAGGGGCATCGAGTGAATTGCGTTCTTTATCATATCGGCGCTTCCGGTGTACAAGATTGATGCACACATTATTGGCCACCATATACACGTAATGACCAAAGCTAGATTTACGAGGATCGTGAGCGGAGCGGGTACAATTCTTATGGATGATAGCCAAATAAACTTCTTGAAGAAGTTCGTCCATCGGCACATCAGCCACTCGAAAGTATTTGTGAACAATCTTGATGATGTCAGGGCGTTTCAATTTGACGTCAACACCCAACTGAATCGTTTTGTCATCTTCAGCGCATCGTGGCCAATTCAACTTTTCAGGGGCCCTCTTGATGGGTTTTTCGGGGAGTTTGATAACTCGAGTGCGACGAGCCGAATCATGAACCGACATGTGTCCGTAATCCGTTCCCCGAGGCCCCGCGCTGCCTCGAATTTCAGGGTCCTCAAAGGACTCCCTGGCGTATCATGAAAGTTTATCACGTTCAAGTTGACAACGCAACTCACCCTTTTATGGGTGAAGTCGAAATCCCAAACGTAAGGTGAGAATTGAATGGCTACTGAATCCGAGCACATCCAGAGGGTACTTTCTGCAATTTCCGGTGGGGCAGAGCGACCTGCCCAGATTCAAAGGCAAACGTGCCTCGGACCAACTACAGTCTCGGAAGCCCTCCGGGTTCTTCGAAAACGCAAGCTTGTAATCGAAGATCAGGGTAAGTATAGAAGGGTGACTTCGAATGACCAGGTTACAGGCTGATTTTCTCCGCGAATGCATGTCGGAGTTCGGGCCAGTCCCCATTGATGAATTCAATCGGACCTTTTGCGTGGTCTGTGCCAATCGAGATTGCTCCCGAAGCGGGGGTAACAATTCCCAATTTGATCATCGAGTAGCAAGCTGGCAGTCAAACTTGTTCACTCAGGTCCCTCGAGCTTCAGATGGGGACTCAAATTATGACCACATCCGGGCCAAAAAGTTTCTGCCGGTCGATAGATTACCCGACGTAAATATGTCACCGCCGAAATTCGAAGTCATTTCACCTGGAGGAACGTTCCCTCCGATACAACAGATAATGCCGGTGACACTAGTGACACCTCCCAAAGAAGTACAGATTGAAACGCCAGGCATACCTGGACCTGTTCCCGAGCAAGAACATCTTCCGGACAACACTCCATTTACTCAGGGAACTGTGCTTCCCAAACAAAGTGGAGAAGTGGTGATTCAACCTGGCGGTTCTTACAGCTTTGACTCAGATGAGTAACAAACTCACAAAACTAGATGTCCCAGCCTGGGGTGAAAATCTCAGTGCATTTCTTCAGGTATGCCGGGAGAATGGCGATACCGAACTCATTCAACAAATAGAAGAGAGGCTAACAGCGAGCTATCTTCTGGGAATCCGTAAAGCATTCCAAGAAGACCCCGTAGCTAATAAAATTGCTGCAGATGCCATTCCGGCTATTTCTGCCAAAGGTCTGCTTGTAGACCACCTTTGGCATCTAGTGAAGCCGGGATCTGAGGACATCTTCGAACGCTCCATCACGATCATCCTTGAAGAACTCGAGGAAGCTCGCCAGAAGCCTCCCTCCCTTTATCTGGTAAGCATGCAAACAGGTAGATCCATTCTTCCACTCCCGAAGAACGGTATCTTCCAACCTCCAGATTTCGAAGGCGAAGACGGGCAGCTTCATAAAGCCCGACTTACTGTCCATCCATCTATCACTTCAGCTCTCGGTCTAGCAGCACAGGAGACAGAAAAGAAAGCCATCCTCCTGAAGAAAGCTCAAAATCCAGCGCATAAACATGCTTATGCTCATCTGGCTGGACCGGAGAAAATTGTCGATTCAGCAAAAGAAAGACTAAAGAGTGCAGGAGTAATCGTAGTCGCTGAACTGGCGGAAATTTATCCGGCCTTCGAAATCGAATTTGGAAGAGAGCACCGGGATGGTATCACTCAGTCCCCGAACTTCCAATTTCATCGAGCCAATTTATTCAGTGCCGTTGTGGCTCAGAAAATCCTGCGCATTTGTGGATCCGGAGGAGAATGCCAGATCGGTGCTGTGCGAGAAATGACGAGCTCAAAACAAAGATGGTTTATCGTTCCCGTCAGGATTCGAGTTGCGCCACAGCTCCCTCTTCCTGAAGGAGACGAGCCAGTACGGACGCCAGAGCAAACCTGAATTCAGCAATCCCAGAAATGGGCATCGTTTCAAGACCAAGTAACACTTTTGCCAGGTCATCTGTTCTGCATCTATATTGAAAAGTCACGTAAATCCCTAGAGGGAGAAGTGGAACTGCATCTGTCGGGTCAATAAGGGCTTTGGATAGTTGAACGAACATTTCCAAGAGAGATTTTGCTCTTTGGAACATTTGCTCCTGAACTCGAATTGGAATGTGCGGAGCCGCTTCGACTAAATCCGGCAAGAATCTTTCAGCCGTAATTTTTGGAAGCCACGTCGCTAATGGTGACCGAACAGAATACTTGTCGATAAATCCAGCCCCAAGAAGCTGAGGCGTTACTGCCTGCATCAAACAAGCAGGCATACAAACATCTAACGCAGCTTCCTTCTGTCTGGGGTCATGAGCTTGAATCGTGATTTCCCCAAACTCAAAAAAGCGAGAGGAGTCATTTCCTCTCATCGAACATCTTCCATGATCTAGATGGGACAGGACCACTTGCATGATCTACCCCAACATAATTGCCTTTGTTTTGGTAAGTTTCGACATCACCTACCAAAGTATGGAAACGAATTTGGCAGAATCGCATTCCGGGATAGACGATCAGCGGATGAACAACTACAACTTCGAGAGTGTATTGACCATCGAACCCTGGATCGCCATATCCCGCAGTCACATGCACAAAGCAAAACAATCGCCCGATTGAAGATTTCCCGTCTACAATCGGCACAAATTTTTCCGTCCGGATTCGCTCCTCTGTGTGCATGAGATAACCAATCCCGGGCACCAGCAAGAAGCCATCTTCTTTCATTTCATATCGTTTAACATAATTCTGCTTTGCAGCATCGAGTACGTTCCGAACTTTATCCTCAGCCACATGGACTGGGCCGTACTGCCCTTCTCCAATGAGACGAGTTACATCTTCGTAGATTGCGACCTCACTGCCTAGAGTCAAGTCATATGAGGCTGGGTTGGCTCTCGTCTTGTCGAAAGGCGAGATCTTGATGTTGCCGGCTTCGACTTCTTTGACAATTTGAAGCCCTGAAAGAATTCCTGCGCTCATAGAAGACGTTACATTTCAACAAAATTTGACATGACATCGAAGATTTCCCCGATGTCCACATTTGTAATAATTCATCCGGCCCTGTGCTACTCGAAGCGAGTAGCCACCGGGACCTGTTCGTCGTTCAACTTCCGGACCCAGCTTCTGCGATCGCAATCAGGGCATCGAACCGGATACCTCACCAGGAAAGATCCGTTCCATTCAATAAGTTTTCGTCGATACCAGGATCGAATACGAGCTCTCCAAGAGCGGCGCCTCGGAGCAAGAATGACTGAATCTCGGAGAATCAGTTCTCGATAAGCATTCATTCAGCCAAGTCCAAACAAACGAGTTAGAAACTTGAATTGATCAGGATCAACCCGAATGCCTGCATCTTCTCCCATGATGATCTCTCCCTTCGGATTCACCATCCGAAGAAGAGTATTCCCTTCAGCTAGAATACACACCGCATGAAGTTTCTTCATGGCATATTCAGAGGGAATGGCCTGCAAAGACCAACGGAGGATAGTTTCTCCATCTTGAATAGGCTTCAGTGAAGCATCTTCTACCGGAGCAGGTTTGGTCGTGATCGCCCCATTGGTCTTTTGCGATGGACTCTCTACGACCTTTGGAGGAACCTCCTTTGGTGCTGCTTTCGGAGCCTCCTTCGATGTTTCCTTCGAAGGTAATGAAGCGGGCATTTCTCCAATGCCGAAAGAATCGTCGGAAGAAAAAGATCCGAGATCAGGGCCAACGTCATCCAAACTAAAATCCATGGTGAGTCCCGAGGCCATGGCAGGCTCGGGATCAGAAATGGATCGAGATTCTTTAGTCTTCACCGGTTCTCCTGATTCAGAAGCGGGCTCGGGGGCTGGCGTCTCAGGAGGCGCTTCGACAGGTGCCTCTGTAGCAACAGATTCAGAGACGGGCTCTGGAACTTTTCCTTCTTGCACCGAAGCTGGAAGCATTGGGGTAGGAGCCGGAGCAGGTAACTCCGTAGCAACTTCCGGTGCAGGAAGTTGGGTTCTAGGAGGAATCTTTCGAATCCAATCTTTGAGGAAATCTGGAACTTTCTGATAAATACGACCATCTGCGAAGAATTCATCCTTCTTGAGCTTGGGATCATAGGTCCCATCCTTCAAGAGTTTGCCGCGATAAGTCCCGTCTTCGTTAATGCCGTCTTTCGGAACCGGAAGCCCATCGACCATCTTGAAATAGTCAAATCGAGCCTTCCAGTTGATGTCGATTCCGGGCTCAGTCAAAAGCGGTACAACCCAAGGCCTCCCATGCGCCTTCGGAAGTTTCCAGGGATAGGTCATCCACTCATCGAGTTTGCGAACGATCTCCATGAGATATTCTGGTTTAATTTCATAGACAACTTCGTCATGGACCGTCAGAACATATCGCACCCGGTCTTCCCAACCGAGAGTGCGAATATTCTTGTCAACGAAACAAAGAGCGAATTTTAGAATGTCAGCTGAGGTGGACTGAATCGTGTAGTTAATTGCGCATCGTTCCGCCTTACTGCGAATCGCACGAATGGGTGAGTCAATCGTCGGAATCGGCAGACGTCGCCCATAAGCTGTGAAGACGCACTTGTGTTTGCGCGCGAATTGCTTCTGATGCTCGACGTATCCCATGAGAACGGGAACGTCGCGCTTGAGATTGTCCATGTGGCGCTGAGCGTCTTCAATGGAGCAACCAATATTGCGTTGAATAGCGCCTGCCCCACCACCATAAATAAACGCGAAATTGCATCGCTTACCACGATTGCGTTCGTCTTTATTGACGTCGGGCTTGCCGAAAAGAGTTCTCGAGGTGATTGAGTGTACGTCCCCGTCCTCGTAAAGAAAGGATTTTGTCCAAATCGGATCACCAGACAAATTGGTGACAACTCGGAGCTCTTCCCCAGCGAAGTCCAACTTAACAAGAATCCAGCCAGGGCGCGGAACGATGCATGTACGAATGAGCTTAAAGAGCTCAGGTTTGTCTTCATCTGAATCGCGCGGAATGCCTTGGAAATTGACGCCTGAATAACCGTCTGCGATCTTGCCAGCTTTGCAAGACATGCGAGCTGTATCGGTCCCCATTTGATTGAAAGAGGGACGAACATCGCCATATTTATCATGAGATTGGAAGAGCTTCTCAATATAAGAGCCCTTCATTTTATCATAATGCCGATACTCGAGGATTAGTTCAAAGATGCTCTCCGGATGAGGCTTCCCATCCTTGACTACTCCCGGGCGTTGAACAGAGAGCCTCTCACCGTAAGCTCGATGAAGCGACTTGAGAGCTTCATCCTTCAGTGAGTATTGCTTCTCTTGCGGAATTTCATCGTCGTCGTCATCGTCATCATCGGAATCCTGAACACTCCATCCAGTTTCCTCATTACCGATCATTTCCTGAGTTGGCTTTAGTTTGAGCCCCTCAGTATCCGTAATCAGAGCCTTTGACAGCTGCGCGGGAGCGCCAACGTTGAGTGTAAGCCATTTCCCGGTTTTACCGGTTTTGCTCTCGATAACATTGCGGATAATGTCTCCGACTTGCTCAATGGCAGCTTTGCATTCAACATAAAGCTGCTGAACGCGGTCAACATCAATATGAACTCGAGTGCGCTCCATTTTGCGCACGACGTTGGTAAACGTCTTTTCGAGGTCATAAATCTTTCGATCTCCATCAGAAAGCTTCGCTTGCAAACCAGGCAAGAGCTTGTAAGTGAAGATGCCGTCAGAGCATCCATATTCAAGGCCCTCTTTAGGGTGGAGCAAAGCGAAGTTATACTGACGTTTTTCTCGTTTAAGCTGCTCCTTCTTTTCCTGAGTAAATAGTTCGTCGAGCTCCACCATATCAACACCAAAGTGGAGCTTGGTGAGGGGTTTGAGACCTGCCGGGAACCCTTTCAATGGGTTGATGACCTTGGCCATCAAGAAAATGTCTTCGAAATCGTCTCTTGACCAGTATTCTTTACCCGTTACTGGATAGAGAAATTCTGCATCGAATTTCTTGTTATGAAAGATGATCCGGCAGTTATTGACGAGCCTTGTGATCTCATCCCAGGTTGCATCCCAAGGCAAGTTACCGGAATCTTCCGGTTCATGTGAAAGAGGAACATAGTAGCCATTGGAACCATCGAATGAAATGCAAATACCGGCAATGCGATCAACCGTTCGAATTCCGTGCCGCGTAACTACGCCATCCTCGAAATATTCATCAGAGTAAATTCGGTTATCTACTCCTGTGGTCTCCAAATCGAGCGCACAGAGTTTCCGTTGAATACAAATATCAACGAGTTTCTTCAGCTGATCGATGGATTGAATGAGATGGAACTTATATTCCTTGAACCAGGGTCGTGTAATACTAACCCTGTCATCCATAGTCTGAAGAAACATCACCGGACCTTACAGGTAAGCTGACCGATGCAAGTATCAATCGATCAGATGTATCGTGGAATGTGGGAATAAGGAACCATTACGAAGTCCTTGGAGTAGCTCGTGACGCTTCTCAGGACGACATTCGGAAAGCGTACAGGCAACTGGCACTAAAGTACCATCCGGACAAAAATCCGGGGAACACAGAAGCTGAGGGCAAGTTCAAAGAAGCAACTGAAGCCTACCAGGTTCTAGGCGACGAAGATAAGAGAGCCCAGTACGATCGACCAGCAATGGATTTCAACACCATCTTTCATGGTCCCCGCGGCACTCGACCACAATATGGCCCAGATGCCGTTGATCCTAATTACATGAATGAAATCCTTGAAGATCTATTTCGCCATAGTGGAAGAAGTCGTGTCAAGCAAACTGGATTCAAGGTCGATCCGTCGTTTACGGTTGAAGAAGAAAAACCGGCACGTGAAGGAACTGATCTGAATACCGAACTCTTCATCTCACTTGAAGAGGCAGCGCTCGGTTGCAACAAAGAAGTGACTGCTCAATCAAGCGATACGGCAGTCGAATGTCAAAATTGTAAAGGTACAGGAGCTCGACCTGGTACATCCTTGGGTCCGTGCGGCGCATGCTCTGGATCAGGTATCAAACTAAACTTTAAAATCGAATTTGGTGATAGAGCCACTAAATGTCCTGCTTGCAAAGGGGAAGGGAAAATTCCTCTTATGCCTTGTTCGAAATGTGAGGGGAAACGCGTCGTCCGTTTTGAGAGAAAAGTAACGATTAAAATCCCTCAAGGAGTAGATGCAGGACAAAAACTGCGCGTTGCAGGAATGGGAGCCCCCGGGCATAAAATGGCGCCTGGAGATCTATATGTTACCGTGCGGATCAATCCACATTCACAATTTCAACGAAAAGGCAAGGATATCTTCGTCAACCACGTGGTTTCTCTAATGGGTGTCATGAAAGGAACTAGTACACAAGTTCCCATTATTGGAGGACCTCCGCTTGCAGTTGTAATCCCATCGGGGACTCAATCAGGGGATGTGATCAAAGTAGATGGCGCCGGACTCAAAGGAGCATTGGACTCTTCAAGAGGAGACCTTTATGTAACGGTTCAAGTCCGAATCCCTACAGCCATGTCTAATCGAGCGAGAAAGTTACTCGAGGAACTCGCGGAAGAACTTGAACAGCCGAGAATTCAACCTTCTGACACAATCAGTACATAACGATTCGCTTTCCAAGCATTGACGACGCAACGAGAAATCTCTCCGGCAGCCATCATTACGTAAGCTTTGTCAATTTCAATAATGGGAATGTCAACCGCGTAAGCCCAACAGTCAGGAAATATTCCGAGTTTACCTTTGATGTTATTGGTAGTGCATCTGCGCACATCTGCCATCACACAACAGCCAATTTGAGAACAAATCGGTTTATCGAGCTTTAGAAGAGAACCAATTGGTGGAGTACGAAGAAGATTCTCAAGGCTTTTTGTATGCCCAAGTTTCGCTTCTTGCAAAATAGAATGAGTTACAGGAGTGCACCGTCGAAGTATGCCATGTAAGGCTCCAACGACCCTCTTATCTTGAAGAGCGGGAATTACTCGGTCATCTAATTCGGTAAAAAGCATCTCTTCGCCCGTGCCGAGATGAAGCGTGTACTCAACAGGGTCAACAGAGATGAATTCCATCATGAGCACATAACGAGTCGAACAATATATTCATTCCGTGTCATTTCTTCGTGACAATGAAATGGTGTCTGCAATGGAAAGTGTGTATCACAGGTGAGTTTCATTCCACGCAATGAGTTTGTGAAATGGGTAGCTTCATTCTTACATTTGTTCCAATCACAATAGATAGATTCCTTCATGAAGCTTGCTCTAGCTCCTGTTGAATTGCAATCACAGCTTGGCTTTCGGAAAGCGCTTCATCCATCACATCCCGAAGCCTCTTTAGGATACGAACCATGTCTGGGGTTTGTTTGCCTGCGGCGCGATCAAGATCCCACTGAACAGTATCAAGAACCCTACAGAATTTGACATAATCCGTCAGGGGAACTTTATCCCGAAGCCTGATAAGCTTGGTCTCCAACAGAATCAAGACTCGGGGAACATCATCCCACTTATCTGATATATAGTTGGCTCCGCGATCTGTAGGTTCAGTGAATTCAGGCGCTTCTGGACGTTTAGGAACTCGAATGCGAAATCTTCGCTCGAGCTCAACTAAAGCCTCCATGAATTTGATGCCTTTGAATTTGGCATGCAAATTAATGCAATCCCAATTCTCTTTGCATTTGAAACATCGGACAATATCATAATTTCGTCCAGATCCAGCAGGATAAAAACGAGCAGAAGGCTTATGGTCAACCCCGTGAAAAGGACATGCAATCTGAGCGGGAGTCGTCTTATCAGGAATATCCTGGATTCCACGCTCCATCAGAACATCGAACGGAGAATAAGCCTCTCGGACCGCAGCAACTCTGCGTGCAACCCATTCTTGGATTACTGTCCGATTTTCTTCCATCTCACGATTCCATCACATAGCCCGCGATGACTTCCCGCCAGAGTTTTACAACATCCTCTTCAGACCAATGATTGTGTAGGACCTTGAACGCTTGCTTGGCAGACTCAATGGCATCATCGACATCGAGACCGGCAGCTTTATTGAAACTAGCAATACAGAGGGCAGTCGCGTCGATGATCGGACGAACAACCCCGTTCATCGACTTCGTGCCATTCTTGATTGTATCTAGATAGATCACTTCATAGGCCCGACGCAACCATTGGTCTCGAGCTCGACCACTAGTTTCAAATTGTGGATTAATGGCCATCAATGCAAGACAGGCCATAATTCCGCATGTGACTCGACGCCCTTCTCTTCGTTGCAGAATAATATGAAGTTGTGGAACACTCTTAGCTCTAGGCCATGCATTGAAATAAACATGCACGCCGTTCTGACGCTTCTGGAAATGCACTTCCAGAAGAAATTCGTCAACACCATTGTTAACTCGATGCAGAGCCATGATGGGAATACGACTTCCCGGAAGATGCATGGCAGTAAACTGAGAAACTTCAAGTTTTCTCATCCATGTGCCGACATCAATGTCCGCAGCGCTGAATTGAATCTTCCCAGCCATGTTAACTCAGCATCATGTCGTCAACCCCAAGCGAAATCTGCTTTGAGGCAGCGAGCATGAGGCGATCGTTGTTGAAATCAAGAAGACCAGTTTCGATGGCTCGCATTCGCTTGGACTGCCACAAGATTTTGCCCACCATGCGGTCAAACATTGGATTATCTCGATTTTTAAGATTTCCGAGATAGAATTTGCCCTCATTCCGAAGCTGATCATTCAGATACGTGTAAGTAATGACGTCTGCCGACTTATCGATCTCATTAGCATATGCAATGGATGCCATGTCGTATCGTCCATCGTTTTTATCAGCCCTGAGCTTTCCTTGGCGATTAAGATGAAAAAGAGCTAGTACAGGCACGGTCTTACCTCGCGCAAAATTTAGCGCCATCATTCGACCGTCACGTACCACGTTATTGATGGAAACCACGAAATCATTCGTTCGATGCCGCGGGCGAACGTTGCTGAGGTTATCAATGATTACCCCGTCGCATCCATACTTGTTATGGAACATCTCAGCCTTACGTCGAATATCCAGGATTCCAACTTCGTCATCAGGGCGCCAGACGTAGAATTTACCTTTACAAGTTGTCTTGAAGTCTTGAGAAATGATTTTAAGACGTTTCAGAGCAACTTCATCCAGCTTACCATCTCGAACTTTGCGATAATCAAGTCCAATATAGCACTCCTTCGGCGGTTTACCTGCCCTTCGATCTTGATCGTACCAGTCAGTAACAAATTTGCCATGGGAAGAGTGAAGAACGTAGATTTGATTCCGAAGCTGCTTGTATGGCATCTCAAGAATCGCATAGAAAATATTCTTGCCAAAAAGATACGAATTGTTGTAAGCGTAATTCAATGCGACTGTGGTCTTGAGTTCACCTGTAAACGCACAATGCACCCAATATTCACCGGACCTGTGACCCTCGCATACTGAATCAACTGGCTCGAGCCCGAACAAATTTCGACCAGCGTAGGTATTGGTCTTAGTGATATGATCGTAGTCACTAAGAAATTCTTCCGCATCTTCAGAGACTACTCCTTCAAGTTTTTCGCCATTCTCGATGCGAGTAAACTCCGGGAGTCTTTCATACAGAAAGTTAACAGCGTCATGAACACCGCGGATGACTTTCTTACCATTGAGCGGCTTATCCAGATTCCGCCCGTGTTCGGCAATAGCCGAAACGTCTCTACAAAGAACGGCTAAGTCCTTGATCTGCTGCTGCTCCTGCTCCGCTCGTAGAATCGCGAGGTAATTAGTGCGGATGTAGCACTGAGCCTTCTTGATCTCGTCTAGACGAGTGACTGTCTCAACATCATCGATCTTTTCAAAGTATTCCTTAACTAGAGCAAAATCGGGCGGAGCGGACATCTGCCCATAGAATTTGATCAGATATTCATGAATATGACGGTCCTCTTCGGACCGGAATTCCAAAGCATATTCTTGGAGTCGATTCCAGTTATGAGTGCAGTCCTCACCATCCGGTTGTCCACCGACTTGGATTACACTGCGGAGAAGCCTTTCCATTAGGCTTCAACCCAAGTTAAGCCACGATGGATTTTCCGAACAGTCGGGCGAGTAGTCTTCGTAGCTTTTGCAACAGCATTGATAGACAATGTTTTTAACATTTGTTTAATGAGACGAGCCTTCTCAATACCGATGCTACCAGTCCCATTTTTACGTATTTGAGGCGGATGCGTGATGGAATGAATCCCATCATGAGGGCAGTATCCGTACACCCCTCGGGCTAGATTACAATTCATACATAACACTTGAAATCCGAACGGGAAACGATTTTTGATAAGCCATGTGTAAATATGCTTAACAGTTCGCCTATGTTCAGCACCGTCCCCATTGATATGATCCACCGTCAAGAATTCGAAATTCTTCTCATGACAGTTGGCGCAAGCGCACACAGGGCTATCCCCACCGTAATGATTCAAAACTTTCCAACGGTTGCGTAATCGACATTCTTTTGCTTTAAGACACATGCATTCATTGCATTCTGGATTGAGTCCGTGAGACCTTCTTTTATCTTTCGGATATTGCAGTTCATCTTTGACAATTTGACACCGACTACACTTTTTAACCATATATAAATGATTAACAAAAAGCCGAGCCTTTCCAAACTACCTATCCTCTCCCAAAAGGTTTTTTAGGCGTGCCGAGGCCGCTTCCATAAGCAAAACCACCCATGGGATTTTCGTCATCATCGGATGCAGACTGAATCTTAACGGGTTTTGGTTTCGAAGGGCGTACAGGAGATGGTTCTTCCTTTGGTGTGAATGGCCTTTCTCTGACTTCAGGTTTTGAAGAAGCGGTTGTAGTGGTTGTCGAAATTGAAGAGTTCCCGATAGCCGCGGAACTAGCAGAGTTTTGAACTGGCTCTGGAGCTATAGACTCGTAATTGATTTGCGGAGCAATGATGGGAATTTGAACTTGTTTCATAGATGAAAAAATCAAGTCCATGACAGATGGTGACCATGCCGGACTTCCTCCCCCAAAGGGTTTGAGTCTGTCCGAGATCAGCCAGGTCGGTTTCTCCCGATCTAGCCGATGCGAGAGGGCTTCTGTCAAATATCCAGAGGCTGCTTTGTTTTTGTAAGCTAGATCATTTAGGCGAACAACGGCTAGACCTGGAGGATCCATGAGATCTTGAACACTGTTGTAAACACCTTCTTTTTCTTCACCTCCTTTAGCATTTCTCGAGGTTTTACCGAGAGAAACATCCACAATTTCTCTGTCTGAAGTAATCTTGAGAAAGAGACTTGGATGACGGATCATGACGGCTTTAATAATCGCCTTCATGTCTTGCCATGAAGCAATTATGTAATACGATTCTTTAATCGCTCGGATGAGCGGGAGTTTTAGGTGAGCTTCTTGAATTTCGGCTTTGCGAATGTAAGGCGGCATCTCCGCCGCTCTCCTACGAAGGTAGCCGCAAATGCATTCATACAAGCGCCCATCCCGCTCGACGGTCCCTACTCCACCACAGTCGCAGAAACCTGCTTCCATTCAGGTTTCTAAATTACACTAGGCTTCGCACGAAGCTCGGCTCTCACTCGCATGATCGCTTCTCCGAGCCAGTTTTTGCCTTTCCATTTGGAAGGCCTCATAGCATCCGGGTCATGCCTATCCAATCCAATTCCCCAAATCTTATCGTGAGGACTAGCTTCAACAATCGTGGTAGTTCCGGTGCTTAATAAAATCTGCCGAAGATCTTCATTTTGAAAAAATTTAGCGAGATTGCCGCGATACACCACATCACGACAAACAGAAGTCCACTTTTGTTCAACAAACCCCGCCACATTACGACCAAATTGCTTCTGATCTTTAGGCGATCGACTAGCCATGATCTTTTTGAGACTTGACTGATCGCCAAACAAACGAGCTTTCTCCGCCATCATATACTGTTCGGCGCAGTTATAACGAACCTTTTCGATTTCAAAGTTCGATGGATGCCACTGACTCGGCCATCCACCCCAAAACAACACGTATCCATTCTTCGAGGTCACGCCTTCCCAGTGATCTTCAAGATTCATGATTAAATGTCCGACAGGTCGAGGGTTGAAATGAGAGTACCGCCAACAGGAGTGGCTACGACGTCTTCAGGAGATTCCACGACTTTGGCTTTCTTACTACTGGAAGATCTAATCTTCCCCTTAGACTTCGCGGCTGCGGCTAGTTTCTGATTTACTTCTTCAAGTAGCGTCTTCTTCTTATCTCGACAACTCTCACGAATAAGATTGAAGATGTCCGCAGCTTCATTATTACTGATAAACTTCAATCCATCTTTTAGAGCTTCTCCCGCAACTTTATCTGCCAGAGCTTTCTTACCTTTGAGGGTCTTGAGTACGTGATCGTCAATAGTTGCACTCCGGTCGCGTTTACAAGCTCGAAGATGAGTAGCGACTACCATTAGGTATTGAGACCCGATGCGAATGGATCGACCGGTGATCTGAACGTAGTCACCCCAACTCCAAGGTGAATCCACGAAAATGATATGTTCCGCTGCTTGTAGATTGATGGATTCCGCACCGGCCGACGTGATGAGGATCACGTTAACCCCAGAATTCATATCTTGAAAGATTTGCTTATTCTTTTCGCGAATCTTCGGATTGTTCTCTTTCCCAGTAATACGAACCGTCTTAATCTTATGCTTGGTTAGTGATTTCTCGAGTAGACTAATCATTCGCTCAAATCGAGAGAAAATGATTACCTTTACTCCGTCGAGTTCCTCACTGAGTAGGTCCAAGATGGCTTCTTCTTTACAAGACGGCCCTTCGAATGGAACTCCGTCTTCATTCGCAATTAGTGAAGGATGATCAACAGCTTGTTGCACCAAGGTCATGGCCTTGAGAATACCTTGGTCTCCCTCTGCTTGTTCATCGAGTTCGAGCAACCCGGACTCAGCCATGTCGTAGAGCTCTTGCTGCTCTTCCGATAGCATGCAAACAATTTCACGAGAAACGAGTTGAGGAAGTTCTTTAGCTACATCGTGCTTACGTCTCGACAAATAATAGGGTTCAATGAGCTTGACGAACGAATCAAGATTCTTGTATCCAAGAACAATAGTAACCTTTTTCCCACCACCAATATCTTGGAGCTTCGTGTAGCAAAAATTGTTGTAGAAATGAGTGACCTTCGGCATCAGGCCAGGGCGAATAATGCAGAATAGACTGAAGAACTCCATGAGTTTGTTCTTCACAGGTGTAGCAGTCATTCCAATCTTGCGAGAACATTCGATCGCAAGATCCGAAGCAATTTTATGGATTTGACTTCGTGGATTCTTGAGAACATGCATTTCATCCATCACGAGCATTAGCTTCGCATTCGGATGCTTTACCTTAAGCTGACGAACATAAGACAAAATTCCGAGAGCTACTTTGGGCGGTGCTACAAGATCATTAATCCGATCCGCCTCTGCTTGCAGCGTTCGAACATGATTACGCATTACCAAGTATTTCTGAATAAATACGAGGTCATCTTCGGTAATTTCTTGCGGAATACCGGCAGGTTCATTCTCGAGAAGCCTCTCTCGAAGGTATGCTTTGCCATACACAGAATATGGATCGAATCTTTTCTTGAAGAGAGCTTTCTCAACGTCTAGCGCAGCATTAGCATTGCGGACGTTCGCGCGCGCTTCCCTCAATTGTTTTACGAGTTGCTTGTCTGGTTTCTTTTCTTTGTCACGAATGACAGATTCCTTGGTATCTCTCAGAAGTTGGTCATATGTAAGCACGAGTAGGCGCTTCTTGGAAAAATCGTGATTTAAAAAGAAATCTTGATAGATCAAATTGCGTTCATAAGGTTCCCCATCAATTGTGATGGCTTCCATTTGTTGCATGAATCGTTCAATTTCGGATCCCCATTGATATAGAGCCGACTTTCGAGTCAGAACAATGGGGACGTATTCTGGCTCTTTGAGCCAAACGTAACCAATGGTCGAAAGAACCTCGAGAGTCTTTCCGAGACCAGTGTCATCTCCAAGTAGCATCTCCTCCACTTGAAGGAGATTCATTATCCCTTGGGCCTGATAATTTCGAATTTGTACGGGCTGCTCAATACCTGAATCGTCCAGATACGTCGCCTTAAGATATGGTGAGGGCTTAAGACTCAGATCCGAAGCAGCCCGAATCGCCCGAATTTTAGTAAGAGCGTCTTCCATGTCGGAAGAGCTTACAGGAAAGGCAACGCTAGCTTACTTGAAACAGCATGTAGCGTTGGTCGTATTGAAGCATCCCGCAGCAGGAACCAGAGGCCCATTCGAACCTCCGACAATCCATGAATGCGGATTAGCGCAGACTCCCCCGATGCAGGCGGAAGATTGGGGAGCATGCATCGCGCAATCCGAGTCCTGCGTACACGCTTGTCCGGCCGCGCACTTGAAAGGACTAGTCCCGCCGCAAGTAGGCGGAAGCCCGCTGCAAGTCGCATTGTACAAATTCTTAGACGGGTACGCACACATCCCGTTCAAGCAAGGATATGGCGATGCACAATCGAAATCAGAGGAGCACGTCAGACCCGGCATCCCGCAAATGCCCGAATTAGGCGTCGGGTCCAAGAGACACCCATAGCACACTCTAGGGTTCGTCCAAGGAGGTAGAGGACTGGCAATAGGACAGAATTGATATTCGGGGCACGACCCGCACTCGTACATGCCCGGATTGGTGTTGCCGCAATTATCCTGGTAGCCGCCGCAGTTGCCATACATACTGGGCGTTCCGGGTTGGCATACGTCAGCCGCACTGGTCCCCGCGACGACTGTGCAGCCGCAGACGTTGGTGGTCCCACCACCTCCGCAGGTCTGCGGCGCGGTGCAGGTCCCGCAGTCGATCATCCCGCCGCATCCATCGGGCGAGGATCCGCCGCAGTTCTGGCCGTTGGGGCACGTCTTTGCCGGCACGCATGTTCCGCTGGAGGACGAGGTAGAAGTTGAACTCGAAGCTGATGAGCTGGATGAGGATGTGCTCGAGCCCGATGAGCTGGACGAGGAACTCGACGAGGTTGACCCGTCATCACCAGAAGAACTCGAAGTTGAGGTTGCCGGTGGGTCTCCACCAGCACCGTTCATTCCACCGTCTGGCTCAACATCCCCAAATAGGACACTTCCATGTGTGCCGCAACTCACAGCACCTAGTGTCAATGCCAGCGCAACCGCATACTTCACATTACCCATGGTATCTTCTCCTTGTTCGGGAGTCAATACTAGGGGTACTAGCGCATTTACGGAGTTATGAGAGAGGCAGCATTATGGATGATGTATGAGCTAGTACTAACATAAATTTGATCTCCACCTCCCACATACCCAGTTTCCAATCCTCGAATCCCCCAAAAGGCATTTAAGGCAGTGGGACTAGCTGGAGCTGCAGGATTAGCACTGCCGTTCATGACATTAGTTTTAATGGAACCACCAAAGATTGATCCATAGAAACAGTCATTCCCAATACACGTACCAACAATGAAATCATTGATTAAAGAAGAGGCAGTATGAGTGATGCTTAGCCAAATTTGTACACCCGTTGGGGCACTGTTATTATTATAACAATGATTGTGGTTGACAGAAATGTAACGAGGATTGGTGGCCCCATTAACATATTGATCAGATTGAATTAGGATTCCTTCTACAGTTGTAGTATTACCGCAAGCCGTAATCGTATTTCTACTAACATCAACGAAATCCCAGTATGCAGGACTGATAATTTGCCATTCAACCCCTCTGAATTTGCAATTGTAGATCTTGTTGTCAGTAATGGAAACTCTGTTAAAGACTTGTACTTGGCCTGAAACAGCAGATACTCCAGTACCAACAGAGTCGATATTGTTATGATGAATTTTTACATCATAGAAGTCAGATACGGAGCCCGTGTAAAGGCTCCCCGCAAAAGCATCATCTAAATAGATCCCGTTTGCTGAAGAAAACGCAGCAGTGTGCGTTTGAAAACCAGAAATCATGCATTCACTGATGTCAATATAACCATTCCCATTAGGCTCTACGAACATGAAGGCATCATTAGCCCAATCACTGGAAGTCGGGGTAATTTGATTCAACATTTTGATCCCGCGAATATTTGCATAATATGGACCGCGACCTTGTTGTGTAGATCGGAATTTAATTCGCTGATTCGATAGACCTGTTCCTCCATTAAGATAATTGTCCATTGTCATATCATGAATGAACAATTCATTCCATCTAATCATCCAATCGCCACAACCCCCCAGTTGTGACATGTTTTGCATTTGAACGTTTGTCAATTCAATATGTGAAGCTTCAATTGCGAAAGCACCCCAATCGGCCTGGTTGATCGTGTCCGTCAAAGCTCCAGTAAACCATGGAGTGGAATCTGACGTACAAGTTCCCATATTGACACCTGTAGTGCCAGAATCGAATCCAACTGTCACATTATTGAGATAAACCCCTCCAAGAGGAGCTCCGACAGTAACAGTGTTCAGACTAGCTTCAGAAGAAGCAAATCCAACATCGGCAACCATGAAGGGTGAATAAGTTGTATTGAGAACAGGAGCAATCCACTTTCCACCAGTGATTTCTAGTCTATTAACAGATAGATACCCCGATGTAAAGGTAGCACCGTTAGCCTGAGGTTGAAGATGAATCAAAATGCTGATCGGCCCGCCGCTACGGTTGGCGTAAACCTCACAGTTATTGAATTGAAGAAGATTGACTGTTACTCCCGTTGGAGTAGGACTACTGTTAGCAAATGATCCATTCGGATTGACATCAATAACCCCGCAGTTTCCAGTCAAGCGACCAGAAGTAGCGGTAGTCGAATTCAATAGGATGGTGCAATCTTCAAAAGTGATTCTATCAATATATGTTAGAGGAGACGAGGATGAAACAGCGCTAACTAGAAGAAGCGGACCATTTTGACCAGTGGCGAATTCGCAGTCCCTACAAACAAATGGTCCGATAGTGGCACCGTTACCTGCGTTAATGATGATGGTGGGAGAATTAAAACTGTTGAAAACATTAATGAATTCACATCGAATCAAGTAGAAATTAATACCATTCTCCACATCCAGAATGATTCTTTCAAAAGCACAATCTTCGATAATTGCAGTGGAGCCAGAATTGATTTGAACTGAAGAGAAAGTAGTGGCCTTCCTTAGAAAAATGTTCTTCATTTCCAAAGAAGAACTAGAAACACCAGTTCCAACAGTCAAACACGGAGAAGTTGCATCTGTGACTGTGATGAGGCATCCCTCATCACTAATCCCTTCCAAGTATAAAGTATGACCATCAGGAACATTAATGGCACCGTTAACTGAATTTACTTGATAGTTCCCAACTTTGACTTGAATGCGGAAAGCGAGGAAATTTGCCAAGAGAGTGGCATTATTGGCCCAGTAAGCAAGAGCTTGCTGAATCGCATTGCTACCAGAGAAATCACCAAAACTGATGACTCCATCACCAACTGTTACCGTCCATTCAGCATTAAGACGCCGCAGGATAGTAGTATTGGGAGCGCCAGGAAGATTGTTGGCAGACTCCATGACTCGAAGGAAATTATCTCCTTGAGCCGCGACGGAAGAAGAGAGGTTGAGAATGGCTGAGGAAAAGGCTCCAAGATTGGAGTCCATGAATCCAAGAGGACCCGTCCCTTGGAGCGGAGTGCCAGTCCCTAGAATGAGGGCCAACCCACCACTAATGAGAGAACTAGCAGCAAGCGCAACAGGAGTTAGAGTCCACGCGTTGTCTGCCCAAACGGATCCAAAAATGCTCTGGAAAGAATAATTGATACCATTGACGGAAAATTCAATTTTGAAAGCAGCACCAGTAGTGCGATCTTTATTCCAGTTCGTCCCATCATATCGGGCGTTTTGGGTAAGAATATACCGCTTATCCGCAGTTTCGTAAATGCGGAACGCTCCACCTGAAGGCGGAGAAACAGAGGGAACGGCATCACTCTCGTAAATGAGAGTGAAAGACGTGCCTGTGTTGAGATATGGAATAATGAGTCTCGGAGCTAGAGACTCGGACCCTGAAAGATTCGAAGAGCCGAGAGTTAGAGATGTAAGAGACAGGAATTCAAAAATCTTCGGCAAGAAAATAGACAAAATGTGTCCGTTAACATCAAGGCTCGGAGCTTTCCCATTATTGCTCCCGCCGGCCAATGGGTTAGCCAAAACTGGTAGATTCGGACCCTCGAATCTCTGATTCAAAGTTTCAATGTTATCAGGGACTTCCCCGAAATCCAAAACTTCAGGAATACCGATAGTGTAAAGATTAGGACCAGGCGGTGGAACAGTGGGTTCAATCCCGAGCTGAGTAAAATTGCTCAGGAGGGAAAATCCCATCTTGGTGATAGGAGTACCGCTAAAGTTAGAAATAGTGATACTGGCATCAGGAGAACGGAACGGGCTAAATAGAGTGATCTCAGCTCCACCGTTCAAGAAAGCCAGCAAAGACCCTTGATATAATCCAGGAGCAAACCCAAGCTTATCAATACCGGTAACATTTGTTCCGGCAGGACCGTTTACATTTCCCGGAATGAGAGCGATTGTGGAGTTAGACCCTGTAACACTACTGGAAATTGAAACATAATTCAATCCACCAACATTAAGCACACTTGCGGTGCCTTGCGCACTTTGTCCTGCAGTAGAAATAGCAGAGTTGATGACCGCAACGATATCTGTTGCTGAAGTCTGACCCGAAAAAACTACATGAATGGGAGTATTCCCATTCAGAGACAAGAAGAAATCTTCAAAGTTCCCATCAGTAACGAGTTGATATGGTTCAGGCCCAATGCTGGTAACAACTGCTGTACTAGCATGTGTAGCAGTGCTCCATGCACTATTGATCGCATTAATGATGTCTTGAACAGTGTTAGCCGTAGTGACGAAGCTGAAATCTACGGTGAAAGAAGCAGAATAGCCATCTCCGGGAGATGCTACCGTGATTCCAAGAACGTCACCAGCTCCGAGCGTGGTGAACCTACTCATGGAAGTAGTCAACTGCGGTCTAACCAAGCCCGCGGTCTGGTAAGAAAGAATCCACGATGGAACGGCAGGATTTTGCTTCAATCTGGCAAAAATCAACTGCCCACCATTGATGGACGGTGTGTAACTACTCCCAGTGAAAATTAATCGGTCAGGCTGGGTTACAACTGGATTGCTTCCGTCTTGGCCAGCCAAATATCTGAGCGGGACTCGGCCCCCGAGACCATCAAAGGACTCCGTAATAATTCCGCGTGTTCCCTTATTGATTCCACGCGCGGTGGCAGTAGTAACTGCCCCGAACCCAAGTCTCTGACAAAACCCAGGAGTGATATCAGTGATAGTGATGCTTGCATTGGTCCCAACAGCAAAATCATCACCGTTGGTGCTTTGAAATTGAATAAACCCATTCACATCAGCTGCGACTGGCATATTTTGCGACAGTCCAAGCATGATGTTATTGACTAGGTTTGCTAGGAGAGATGCCGTTACTACACTGATACCTCCCAGAACGACGAATTCTGAGGAGGTCAAGGCAATAGTAACAGGATTGCCACCATTAACAGTAGGGATGGTGATGGAAAATGAGTTTCCAACTGATAGTCCAACGAAGGGTTCTTGGACTGCTGAACCGAGCAGGGTAGCCGCTACGTCTTCTTCTGACCCTCCCGGAGTATTCCCGGTTACAGTAAACTCAGTGAAGAAAGCATAGGCAGATCCGGACAGAACCTGAACTGGAGACGTAGGTGTCGGCGGATTGTTCTGCGAGTACCGAGTTTGGTAATCGTTGACCTGTTGTGATCGGGGCCTTGACATGCTACCTCAGATCAGAATGTACCAAACCTCTAGTGTATCCGTAGTGATTAACGGAGGATTAGAGACTGACGGGATGTACGTAAAGATCTGGTCAGTTGGTCCAGTGATGGTGTAATCCACACCAGACGTAATCTTAACCCCGTTAACCCACGCCATGATTGAAGTGGAATCATTCGGTTGTTGTGACAACGCAAAGACAGTCTGTCCATTGACAGTAACGGGCAAAACTTCTTGCTTAGTCGACGTCAAACTAATGTCGCTTGAACCATAGAAGATTGGATTATCGTAGATGTTGTTAACAAACAGTGGTTTATCTGTAGGAATGATGGTTAGATCTACGAAACCACGGCGCTTCTCAAGAGGGCGACCCCAAATACGGAATCTGTCTACTGCTGTAAATCCCTCATTCGTTCCGTTAGCAGAGTGATACACATCAGTATCTCGGAAGTATGAAGGAACAGCTTGCGTCACTACAATCATTTGAAGTTCATTCCCAGAATGAACTTCAATAGATGATAGTGTTTCTGGTTGCGATCGCACCAAGTACGCAATTCCTGAGAGAATAGACCCGACTTCGATATTCGGGTGAGCTCGAGGCAACTTGGCTGCAACAACTCCACCTGGCCACGGATTGGTAGCAGAGAAAGCAGCTCCACCGCGTGTTGTCTTAAAATTCAAGACATCAGAGTAGCTGCTCGTTCCATCAACCTTAATGATGGCATCACCTCCAGTACCAGCAGCTACAGAGGTATTCCCGCAAATGAACTCTGTTCCTTCCCATGTGGATTCACCAGGCGTGGCTGGAGGGTTGGCTGCTTGGTATGCCGGGAAAGAAAGAGTTCCGATGGGAATGATTCCAACGCCACTTGCACTGCGAGTCTGATATAGGGATTTACCAACGAAATCCTTGTCTCTAAACCAGATACCGAGAGGAAGTTGTGTAATGCATCCAGCAAATTCAGGATGCAAATCTCGGTCAAAAACTTCCGAGATAGCTCCCCGAACAAGAGAAGGCCGTACAGCAAAGGCAGTTGGTAGGACTGGGAATCTTGGGGTGGACCAATCCTCGAAGCCAACCCGATTAATCGAGAAACGACGATTCAGGTCAACTAAAGTCCCGGTGTAGTCTTCCGGAGCATTCGGATTTTCAGTGACGTCAAGCAGCGGAATCGGATTTGATCCCGTGATCCTGCCTGTGCCCATGGTCGTGATGAAACTCTTCGAAGCCACGACTTCATAACCGGCTTCATTATTCAAAGCCAGTGTGTTAACTGGTCCAAGTGGATTGGCTTCAATACTATTAGCTTCGGACAAAGAAAGCGGACCCAGACGATAAGGATCATCTGAATAAGCTCCCTGACTTCCAAACACATCTCCCTGATAAGGGGCATGACTGTAATAAATAGTGAGTTCGTTATTGACCGAATCCACTGCCATCGGAGCCGGGACAATAATTCCGATCTTGTTATCGGATGTCGTAGTGAAAGCATTGATGGTCGAGGGAATGCTTCCACCACCGCTGGTTCTAGCTCCAATCAACCGATTGTTTGTCTGCAGGAATCCTCGATCGAATGCAAAGAGTGTGCATTCAACCAAGAATTGTGAATTCTCAAATGTCGTACCAGATGGGGCCAAAGCGAGATTGATAACATCTGCATTCAAGATGAATGTGAGATCGCCATTAACGTCTACATCCAAGAGGAATGTAGGCCCGTCGAAATTATCGTGAAGAAGGTTTTGGTCGGTACCAGCACCTCCCACAAAAATGCGGTCAGTGCTAAAGGGTGAAGCTGCCGGGGTAGTTGGGAATGGCGGAGAACCCGTGGTATTGCGAAGGTAAATTCCGGTAATGCGAGCAGGGCCGTAGAAGGGAGGAAACTGGATCCCTTGGAAAGGTCCACCCGAGGCCGATTGGAGTAGATTGTTCGTATACTTCCGACCAAATACGGATGGAAGAGTTCCGGTGCCATATGTTTCTCCCACCACGGGAGTAACGATGTAATATCCGGCAGTGCTCGGATAACTCACCAAATTCCGATTCCATTCAGATGTATCTCCACCTCCAAACGGACCCTCTTGTGACATCAAGAGAAAGTTGATACCGGAAGAGAAAATTGCATTATCCACCGGAACAATCGGGACATGGTGAAGTCCCGGTCGCGGCATATATTCGAACGGGACTTCTACATACTGAGTTGCGGCACCAATAAAGAATAGATTGAGAGGATCAACCGTAGGATGAACGGTTGTAGAGCCGTCTTGACTCAAAGTCGGCATCGCCCCTTGATAATGCAAGGGGTTTCCATACCAATTCAAATGTGAGCCGTCGCGAACCAACAATGCGGGAATTTGAACAAATCGATATGGGGCTACATAAACCGTCTTGGATCCCGGGTCGATCATAACCTCAGAGGTTCGAGCCAAGTTACGATTTACTCCCGTTTGAACATATGGAGAATCGCTCAGATACGTCGGAATCATTCGATTCTTGTTCGACAAACCCTGACGAAGAAGAACCTCAGATGAGTTGGTGGGGTCTCCATCATAGTTGACGGTATGTACGTAGTCAGGCTTGTGGGAAAGCCCACGACCTGCCCCATACATAACTGCAAACTCCACATGCATATTTAGGAGTCCAGCCAATGCGATAGTCGGAGGACTGGGCATCGCATCGGTGAATTCTTGGAACAGAGAATTCACCGCTCCGCTGTTAAGCGTAATCAGCAAGTTGCCGGATCCGTCCAGCGTAACCGTGAGTCCTTGTCCATTTTTAAGGATCTTGTTACCAACAGGAGCCGGCATACTCGGGTTGGAAGAATTTGTAACTGTCGGTGCAGTCGTCAAAGGAGGAATGGTAGCGATACCGCCATTCGGATCTGTAGTCTGACCCTCGAATCGGATGATAACTGCATCAGGATCTTCCGAAGGTAGCACGAAACGAACTTGATCTGTGTCACTGACGGGAAGGCCGACTTGGAAATCGGAGATATTGATCTTAATCTGATCCCCGTTATACCACCAGGGAACCGTTCCATTCAAACGAGAACCCGTCGGATGAAGCGGAGCTGCAACAGACCAGATCACATCGATCGCATACGGATTGACCGCGACATTCAAATTAGTTCCAACCAGCGTCCCATTTGTAGGGACGGCAACAGGAATATTATATCGCTCAGTAATGATCGCATCAGAATAGAGACGTCGATTTCCGTTAGGACCGTCCAGTCTAGTTAGCCCACCGACAAAGATAGTCCCATCAGTAATTCTATCTCCGTAGAGAATGACAGGTCCGGATGAATTGGTCGAGCCATACCGCTTCCAAGCTGTGCGAAGGTTACCCTTCATGAGCTCAGTGAGCGCAGTCTCGAGCATCGCATCGTAATCGAATTTATCGGCAACAGAATGCCGCATATCCAGAATGTCTGTAGCAGTGATTTGATCAGCAAATAATCCGTCTGGACGCACCGTGTATGGAATAATTGCGGCGCCCTGATTATGTGGACGAACCGTGGATTGCAACTGTCCACGATTAATAGTAATTACGAACGACGCGGGTCCCGTTTGAGTAATATTACTGATTTGGACGATTTCATCATCAATAGTGAAATATGCTTCACCGAAGCTATTCATCGTTGAAAGAACTGTTCCAGCGATGCTAGTGAGTGTGAATTGAACGTCAGTCGCCAGAATATTCGACGGAAGGACTAACCCAGACGTATACGTCGTAGCCCCAAAGCGATTAGTAGCAACACTATTCCGGTTAAAGGCTCCTGCCAAATTCCCGACGTCCGAAAAACCCCCTCCGTTGCGACGGAAGACGGAACACAAGGGAACGGCATATACATATCCGTCCGCAGTTCCGAAAGTTGTGGGATCTCCTGTACCTGCACGCCAGAGTCCCGGGTCACCGAGAGTCTGTCGCATGTTAGTAAACGGCACCACTCCAGGAATTGGCAGCATGCCCTGTGCGAATACCATCGTAGGATCAAAACCCTCAGGGTATTGCGCGATATTGATGCCTTGAACTACTCGAATTCTATACTGAATCTGGACTCGCTTCGTAGTCTCAAAGTTAACATTCGGGTCTACTTCATCGTCCGGCAGGAAGGTGTAGCCACCTTCAACATTTCCAAACCGATAAATATAGCCACGTTGAGGCTTGCCAGGAGCTACCCCAGGAGGAGCAGGGTCCACATCTAGTCTAGCAAGCCAGACTTCCAGGAATACAAATTCAGCTAAATTTCCGCCTGTAGAGGTATTGGGCGGATTGAGAAGGATTTTGTTCCAAGTCGCACTATTGTTGGCAGCAAGAGGTGGTTGTCCAGTTTGAGTCCCGGCAACAGGAATAAGCCATCCATTTACAACAGCCCAAGTGAGATTCCGAATTTCACCGGTCGTGTTTCGACCAAAGAAGAACAGATTCGAGTTATTAGGATTCGTGAAAAAGTCGGCTCGAGGAGCCGATTCGTTCATTAGCCATCCGGAGGCTACGCGCGACCTAACTTCTTCAGCTCGAGATTCATTCTCAATCAAACCAATGAGATTAAGTTCAGAATCAAGAGGCGGCTTATTCTGCTGGAAAACAACAAGCGAGAATTGTCGATCCCGATCGCCGATGTAACGGCTCACGCCAGGTCCGAGGCCACTAGTCGGCATGTCAGGATAGCTCCATCATGGGTGAGTACGAATAGAGATCCATGAACGGTTTACGAACCGGATGCTTCACATACGGTACTACTGATAGAGAAAAATCCAGTCTGAAAGGTAAAAGATTCGGGATACATCAGTATTAGTAAACCGGAGTCGGAAGCTAGTTCCAGCTCCGAGAGCGAAAGATGTTTTCATATCGGGTGTTAAAGTCAGAAGAGTAGTGGAATTGGAGCTGTCTCTGACCTCAACAGTAAAGATAGTCGGATCGAATTCCGTAAACCCCGGGATGGTCGGATCGTAATTATAGAGCAAATCCGATGGTGGCGGAGCCACATTCAAGGAACCGGGCTGCGAAAATAGAAGAAATCCGTACCAATGGGCATATAGAAACCCAGCAGCAGGTCCTGAAACCATTACATTAGTAACGATCATGCCACCAGGAAGAATTTTGGTGCGCTTGTTAGGACCTACTGCATATCGAGTGGAATTGGTTGGATCCACATTGGGGGTTGCAAGAAATTCATCATTGAAATAATTCGACATCCCCTGCTGAGTCTTGTAAGCAACAATCTTCGCATTTACGAGATCTGCCACAACAGATGTCTTAGCGATCACGCCCAAAGAATCGGCTGCATCCATTACGTAACGACCGGAGATAGAAGAATTCAAAGGCGGCTCGTAAGAGCCGCGAATGAGGTTGGTTTGAGTATCAATCAGGTATTTCATTTACGAAGTTCTTCCGATGAAGACATACCAGCCAACTGTTCCACCGACCCAAATGGCTAGCCCGTAGCCGTAAGATGTCGTTACATAAATATCAGCCAGCGATCCATTGATTTTATTACCATTATGCGCAATTTGCACATTATGAGAATTTGCAAATCCTGTGGCGTCATAAACCTTGTGAGTTTCTCCAATGACAGGAGAAGCAGAAAGAGTAGCAAGATGAGAGCCAGCAGCAGTAGTATCAATGAAAAGCTCGTCCATCCAATATGGAATGGAATCGGTTGACACCGGACCCCAGACATTTCCCATGCTTCTATCGAGAATGGTCCAAATGCCTGCCGCTGTGTCTTGGATCTTAATCCAAGAGTCTACTGAAGTGAGAAAGAACTGATTTGCTGCTCCATTAGCCCCGATTGCATCTGAACCACTCGGGGTGATATTCAATGTGTCTGTAGTATTTCCTACAGCGTTCGTAATTTTGAGAATACGTCCAGTACCCGTAGCGGCGGGCAAATCGATTTCTGCGCCACCAGTTGCAGTAGAAATGATTTCACGATCAGTCCCAACTACTGCATAAACCGGGGCAACGCCAGTAAGAGAAGTGAATGTGTCAACTTCACCACCTGTTGTAGTAATATATCCAGTCAAAGGATCCAAAACAAATTTTGGTCCGATCCCAAGTTCAGCTTGCAAAGTAAAAGGTGTTAAATTAGGAGTCCCGAGACGAGTACTAGTGCCGGGACCTTGTGTATCTAATGCAAGATATGTGTTGCTATCTTGATAAAGAAATTGAAATTGATTCGATTGAAATTCATTCGTGAAGAGAGTCCAACCAGTTGCTGGAGGAGAAGGAATGAATGCAGATGCGAGAGTAACGAATGGTTGTGGTGGGAGAGTAGTATACGCGAGTTTGAATGGCCCAATGTAATTGTTAAACGGCCCAAAATTATTGTATTCCTGAATAAATGATGCAGTCAAAGAACCTTCTGCCGCCCAGATAGTACCGCCCGGCGCAGAAGTCATGTAATGAGCTTGGTTCGCGGGATTTGTAGGAGCGTATTCCGCAAACCAAAGATTCGTAGAAGGATCAATGAGTTCAACATAAGCATTCCCAATTGATGCTCCTGCAAAAATATATGTCCCATTCCACGCCATGGGACCAGCACTGTTGGCATTAGGCCCACTTGCAAGGCTGATGTTTCCTCCGACTACATGAGTCATGGTGGTCCGGTCAACACGATAAATATTGGCTGTGTTAATGGAACCTACCCAAAGATCAGCACCACCCGTTACAGTAGCATCCCAAAACAAGTAGTTGATGCTCGTTGGAGCTGTGTATGTTCCAACGATTGATGGAGTCGGCAGAGTTGGATCAATTTTATAAACTAGATTTGGAGCAACGGAAACGTATAAATAAGTTCCATCCGAAGCAATATCTTCAGGTCCTGCTGGAATAGACAAAGATCCCACAGGCGATTGCGGAGTGCTCGGATTAGCGAGCATTGCTGCAATACTATAACCGACTAGACTGTTGAAGTTTACGACCCAGACATTATCCGCACCATCAATTGCAAGCCCGAAAGAGGGGGAACTTGACGCTCCAGATCCAATGACTTCTCCGTTCAGGGGAGAAATGATAGCTACTGGAGGAAAACCCAAGCCAGCAGCAAAAATATTAGTCCCATCAGTAATGAGCTTACCAAGCGCTGATGGCACAGGGTAAGTAACGACAGTAGTGAAAAGGAATGAAGGAGTAACCTTGTAGATATTAGATGCTGATTGATCAGAAACCCACAGATTAGAACCTAGAGAAACAATCCCAAATGGGACGCTCCATGGCGGGTTATAAGCCACCGTCATGAAATTGCCAGCAGACGTGCCTAGGCCTGCTTGCGGTGTAGGCAATCCTTGAATAGCTGAAACTGTTTGATCGGTGTTAGTCCCAGACAAATCTCCGCCTGCTTCAAAAGCTGCTCCACCACCTTGATTAATGATGATGGCTGTCTCAGGAGGCGGACTAGTAACTACTTGAGCTCGAAAAGGGACAGGCATCAGGTGTCACTCCTTCTAGAGTTCAACATGTTGCCACGGATCCGATAAACAGCGGCGCAAGAGTCACTTGGTGTCGACGATAAAGTTACATTATTCTGACTGTCAAACTCGATCCATCGAGTGACCATCACTAGAACCAGAGTCCCTTTCCTACCCACACTTTCAAAGTCTTGTTTCAATTCCATGAGAACAGGCATAGCAACCTTATGCCTTTGATTTGCCATGAGTGGCTGCGCATAAGCAGACGGCGTATAGAGCGGGATCGCTCCGCTATCCGATCGAGGCCAAAAATTCCGGTTATCACCGTCAATTGTTGCATCACCGCCACTCGAATATAATGTGACTTGAGCTGGATTCGGAACGTATGGAACAAAGACCGGGATTTGTACAAATCCTGTGTTCACACCAAATCCGGGCAAGCCTACAAAATTCGGGGTGTCTAGCCGGCTCTCAGGATAATTCGAGGGAGGCAAGGAACCGACAGGAATTTGAACCCCTGGAGCGCTAAACGGAAATCCTTGATCAGGTGAACCAGATCCGGTCGTCATTACATAAAGATTTTTGGAAACAGCTCGAGGGATCAAATTAAGAGTATTAGTTCCAGCAGGCACAGCAAGTGATTGAACCGCTTGTGATTGGTAGAAGATTTGGAATGAATCAAAGGGGGAGAGGCCGATTAGAGGGAATGCCCGGAACGCCAGATAAGTGACGTGAACCGCTGTTCCGGATGGAACAGGCATGGCTCCTGTTAAAGTAACGATCGTGTAGGCCGTATTGACCGTGTAGTTTGTGGTCGTATATGATAGGTTGATTCCATCATTAATTGTGATGGGATCACCCGTAAGTCGTTCCCAAATATAGATCTGGTTAGTGGCGATAGTGTTGAAAACTGCGCTCTGTGATAAGGTCTTCAGATGCAGACCTAGTTCACGATGTCCGAAATCGGCAGACCAAAAAGTTGAAGGGATAGCATAACGATTGGGATCGGAAGTAGGAGTCCACGTTGAAGAATCCACCCAAGCCGGAATGGGACTTAGCGGGTATGCCCATACTTGGAATACCCCAGCCATGTTTCTCCCGACACCAAATCCGGCTGGATATTCAATAGCAAGCTCTACGAAAACCGAGACAGAGCTTTGAGGAGAGCTGAACGCGATAGTAGCTCTATCTAGGGCAGGACCTACGTTGATACTGTAGGTGATAGAAGAAACGAGCGGAGTAACTAAACTAAGCGCATCAGTTTCAGTGTTCGCCGTGTAGTCAACAATATGAACTTTGTTTACTGAAACGAGATTAGTTCCAGATGGACTATTGGCATTGACACTGAATGGGCTACTGGCCCATGCTAGCGTCAAATTAGATAAATCAATGTTTACTGATGAAGTCGCACCAATAATGTCAACTCGAGCTACAATCGTTTCCGTGATACTGCGATCGCTAAAATATCGGCGAATTCCGTCAGGATTTCCCGTATGGCCTAAAACTCCAACATCAGCCTTTGCCAGAACAGAAGTCCCGCCAGGACCAGTAGCAGTTACTTCAAGATTAGTTGAAAGAGTGTTATCGAACACCTCTTGCATCATCTTGTCGAGAATTTCAGTCCAGTCCTTGGCGACTGTTTTCCTCATATCACGAACATCGGATGCGATGATCTGATCAGCGAAAAGCCCGTCAGGTCGCCCTGACGAGAGAAATGTCATTAACAGGCCTCCATTCAGATTGGAGTCCCTGTTGAAGGGAAAACTATTTCTGCGCGCTACTGCACAAATTGGAATGGCATACATGAAGCCATCCACAGTTCCCAGTGCAGCTGCTCCGATCGCCGTGCCATCGCCTGCGACCCAAAGTCCAGCATCAACTGAAGATTTTGAATAATTGTATGCTGTTACGTTCCCATCAACGGTAGAGCCACCGAGGTATGGCGTCGTATTAGCAAATACGGCAGGAGAATCAAGTCCGTCAGCATAAGTAGTCAGGTCAATCCCGGAGAGGACCCTGTAACGGTATTGAATTTGAACTCGACGTGTAGTTTCAACCGCGTAAATTGGATCAAGCAAATCGTCTGCAAGATTTTCATTACCGATGGGAGGCCCATCAGGAGACTTAGCATTACCATATCGAAGAATCTGTCCAGTCGGACTCTTGTTCGTAATGTCCGGAACAGGCGCAATGAGAGCTCTCCAGACCTCTAGAAATACGAAATCTGTACGTGTTGTATTAGACCCTGCAGGCGGAGCAGGAAGTTGAATTAAATTAATACCAGGAGTAGAACTCTCTGTCAGATCAAACCGGATCATCCATCCATTAACATTGAGATCAGCACCGACAATCTGAAATTGATTGGCAGTAGTGCCAAACGGCGGATCAGGAGCAAGAAAATTATAAGACCCAGTTCCGTCTACTCGCTCGAGGAAATCTCCCGTGAGAAAACATGAAGGAAGAGTTTTCTGCGTAAGTAGGCGTTGACCTGAAGCTCCGAAAATTTCAGACTGAACATTCAGTTCCCAATCTGCAATTGGTTTATTAGCTTGAAAAACTACTTGTTCAAATGAATGGTCCTCAGCCGTAAATTGGCCTCCCCCAGGCACGACTGTCTGGGGGTCTTGGGAAACATTGGGTCCAAGGTTCTTGAAACCCATCAGGCTACCTTCTGTTCCAGGAGACGTGCATTTGTACGTGTCCGATGACAAATGGCACAGACCACTTCACACTTTTGAATTTCATTCAAAAGCTGTTGAGTGGTCCCATTATAAACCAAGTTTGAAATGGAATCTTTTTGACGACTTCTAATTTTGTATGATTTAACAGACTTCATTTTAATATCTCTATGTTCAACGGAGTATTTCTGATTCTTTGATCGTGTGCAATCAGAACAAATATAGCTTAAACCATCCTTACGTGACGAATCACGAGGAAAATAAATCTTCGGAAAATGGCATTTAGAACAAGTCTTCATCGGACTAAAAAGTCAGACGCCATGTCCAACTAAGCGTCGAAGTTGGAGGCTTGGAGATGGCTGGAAATGTGACATAGTTAACTAGTGTGTCGAGACCCACCAGATTGACGGTTGGATCGTAAGTCCCGTTAGGTGGCAGAACAGGATTCGTGATGGACATGTTGGTGTTGACGTCACCACCCAAGAGGCCCATCTCGGTCAAAACGCCAACAGCTTCAGATTCCGCGAAGGTAGTATTGAAATCCACTACATTTGTCGGAACGCCCGAAATTCCACCAGATTGATTAATGAAATTCGTGGTGGCGATTTGTTTGCGAGCCAATTCATTAAAGAGAGAGCGTTGGGTATTGGTAGCAGCGGGCGGATTCAGAGGATTCCAAGAAATATCCCCCGTTCCGACAGCCAGAGCAAAAACTCCAAAGCTTGGTTCGCTCTGGTGAGGAATCGCCGCACCGGTCCCCTTCATCAAACGAGCGATGAGAATGCTCGCATCAAGAGTAACAACATTCAGCTTGCCGCTCTCTGTCACTCTGCCGGTGCGAGAATCTCGAACTTCCCAAAAAACTTCACCCTTCGGATACCCATGGCCCCCATAGTCATCACGTAGAAGGGTGTGAAGAGCAAAGCGGATGGTCTCTTTAGCTTTTCTGAAATTTTCGCGGATCATCCGGCTCTCCTATTGAACACCCTACCTACGCCAATTAGGGGTTATCATCGTCTCAGTAGATGATATTGGTGACCACATTCGGCATAACACTGGTGTTGGTCAAAACACCTTTGATTTGGGGCTTGGTGTTCATCAGAGCGAAATTCGGGTTGTTAAGGGTTGGAAAGTAAGAAGCAGAAAACTGCGGAGGAAAGGCCGGTGGATTCACGGGCGGAACCAAGGGAGGGGGTCCAACCAAAAACGGACGGAAAGTAGAGACCGATGGTGGAATGTACGGATCCGCTGTCAAAACGCGCGCCTCGAGTGAACTCAGTTGAATCTGATTTCCCGATTGTGCTACGTCTAATGCCGGGGAAACGAAGAGTGCGTTATTTCCGATGTCTAGGAGTCCCGTTTGGTCTTCCCCGGTAAATCTATCCAGAGAAACCTCTCCGATTGGAACGCCGAATGGAGTGGGCGGATAGGGAGAACTCATAGTTCACAACCCTACCTAATTAGGCGCCTATGGCTCAGTTTAAGATCAAGAGCTGCAGAGTATTTTTGCTCGAATCACGGATTAACTGGTAAGTATGGAAATATCCATCACCCCAATTAAACGGTCTTCGGAATAGTGTTTTCCCTGCCTTCAGATCTTGAATCTTGACGCAGTTAAAATCGCCTGTGACATCGAATCCGAGAGCCGCAGTGAAACCAAGAGGACCTGAAATTCCGCTGACACCAACATAAATATTGGTGTCCGTGTTAGGAGCCATGGAATAAACGGAAGAGATGCAAATAGAAACTGTCAACTGAAATCGAGAAGCAGTAACATCTGCTAAAGCAGATCGATTCAAATAAGCAGTTCTGGTGGGACCAGTAGTTCCATATTGCATATAGTCCATCGGCCCCACGCTCAAGAGTGAGATGGACACGTTCGTTTGGTTGTCAGAAGAAATGAACCATGGGGTGTATTGAGGAACATCGAGTCCTAGAATATCGACGGCAGTACCACCGATCACGGACACTTGAGATGGTGGCCCAACCGTTGGGCTAATCAAGCGCAGTCGGTTGTCCAAATTCGCAGATGCGAGCGATCCTGGTAACCCTGGTGTCCCATTAATACGTGATATCACATTCCCAATCGTAGTGTCACCGGGTTGGAAAGTAACCGTAATCTGGGCTCCTCCGTCTACTTGGAGGATGAGTGTTTCTCCTCCAAAAATAATGAATGGAGGGAAATTGTCACCTAGAAGTTGCGCATTTTGAGGAAGAGCCGCACCCGTATAACTTAGAGTCTGATCTTGTTGGAGTTTGAACCCATCGAGATGCCATGTCTCATCATCCGAGAACGGAGAAACGAGTCCAGGAGTCCCTGTCGGGGTTTGGAAGAATTTCATCCCTTCATATAGGACTTCTGAAGGCGGATCCAATCGAACAAAAACAGTAGATCCGTGTACCCCACTTTGAACTCTATGAGCTTCGTAGCGAATCCCAAGCTCATTAACTAGAATGACAACCGAAGGCAAATCGACTGCATTCGGAGACACCACGATGTTGATCGTGTCGTTATTTGTGTGCACATCAAATGCTGTCCTATGAGTGTTAAAATTGGTCTTCAGCGCATTTGCCAAAGCAATAAGATCGGTCAAAGTCACAGCCGGCGGAAGAAGAACAGCGTCCGCTTGGTCATTTGTCACATGTGTTCGAGGACGAATTAAATGAGCGTTGAAATTGATTAGAAGGTCGTTAGCCAGCGCTACTGCCATGGAGAACGGGTCATCAACTGGTAGTGCCACCGGCACATTAATAGTATCTGCATTCAAGTGATAGAGCCTACCGGTTCTATGAGTATTGTAATTCGCTTTCAGATCATTGGCGAATGCAGAAATAGTAGTCCCGATATCATGGGAATTCAGATTATCATCGATCTGAGTATCAATGATATCGTTGCTAACATGAATTCCCATTCGAATCAAATGTGAATTGTAGAGATTCTTCAAATCATTGAGTAATGCAATGATAGAAGATGAGTCAAGAACAGGATTACCACCAACAGTTCTAACGAATTTACTCGGTGAAATATCGGCAACAGAAAACGGAGCTGTTACCGTGAAATGATCCGAAAAAACGGTAGCCACCGTTCTAGTCAATGAAGTGTTAGGTCCTGTCAGAAATTCAATGGTATTACCAATCGCCACAGGAATTGTGTAATGCAACACTGTGATCAGGTCACTTTGCACTGAACCAGACGCAAGACCAGAGACATGCCTCGGCTCAATGGAATCAATAAGATCTGGCAAAACATGGAATGTTGAATTAGCAGAATGTGTAGTAAACTGAGTCCGAATGTCGTCTGTTAAAACGGCTCCTGATGCAAGATTGGTTGCATTCGGAGCCGTGACTACATTAACTGAATCATCTACAACATGGAAAGCCGCTGTAAAACGATGGACTCCATAATTCAATAGTAGATCATTAGCAAGGAAAACGGCTGTATCAATGTCAATCGCATCAGGTGCCGTGACTACATCCGCGTTGTCATTTGGAACGTGAACACCCGCTTGAACACGATGTGCGTTGTACTTGCTTTTCAAGTCATTTAGTAGTGCAATGGCTGAAGGCAAGTCCACAGATGGAGGCAAAACGGATCCATTAAAGGTATCATTAATTGTATGGACACCAGCCTGAGTCAGGTGTGCGTTATATTTGACTTGCACATCATTAGCTAGTGCGATTACACCATCAGTCGCATCTGCAACTGTCTCAGCAATAGGCGACGTGATGACGTCAGAAGTGTCATCTTCGAGATCAGAGATGAAACCTTGTGTGTTTACGAGATCAACTGAAGGAATGCTTTCGGTTTGAGTTACCGTGCGAATGAACCCACCTCGAGACTCGAGATCTTGCGTCATAGGAACTGGAGGAGTTCCTTCACCGAGATTTGTATATGCCGGAACAGTCTGATCCGCCAAGAAGTCATCAGTAGGAGTACCACCGGAATAGATGGTGAACCCGAAATGAGAATGTTGCTTCTGAGTAAAAAGATGATCCGGAGAAGCTACAGCATTTGCACGATTAGTGATATTATTTTGCGGAATGAGTCTGTTGTTAAGCGTGAGCTTACCAATTGAATATCTAACGAATTGCCAACGAGTCCTATCAATTTCTTGAGGATTGAAACTACCGAAAGCTACAGACTGATGGCCACTACTGACTACGCTCAAAAAACTCGTTGAAACAGGAGGAAGAGTTAGAACGTCGTAATTTACGCTAATGATGGGAACAACTCCACCATCTAGAAAAACAGAAACGGCAGATTGAGGATCGCGCAATACCCGATAGGTATGCAAAAAGGTCCAGTCAATTTGAGCTAGATAGTAAGAGCTAAGAACAGTCGGGTCTCCACCTTTGAAGATCCCGATGTAGCGCCTACTAGCAGCCGTAGGATCACTAATCTTGCTATCTCGGAATACCGTGACAGAATTCCAGTCCACCACTGACATCGAAGTTCTCGGGTCGCTACCAACGACAGGAGCACTGCCAGAACCGAAGGTAACGGCAGAAGCCACCATTCCTTGGTTGCACCCCAAATAAGTCGGGGAAGGCTGACCAACGATAGGACTTAGAAGAACTCCGTCAGCTAGCACAAATAAAGCGTTGGCTAACTTAGATGTGTAAATATTATATGTATGAGGTTGACCGTCTCCCCACGTGAAAGCATACTGGGCTTTTACGTCTAGTGTCCCAGTACTTGGGTTGAAAGAAACCAGATTCAGATACTGATTATTAGTAGTGGGATCAATCGCAGTTTGCAGCTCAACATTTTTGCCACTAGTTCCTTCATCAACTGAAACAAGAGCCCCGCAGAATTGCAAATTCAAATACGGGATGGAAGCAGGAACATAATCTCCGGGGATAAATGACAGAACTGCAAATCTGCAGTCCATCTTCCAGTCTACAGATGGGTTGAAAGCTTGGTTGGTAACGATTAGATTAGAAAGAGTGAAGACAACGAAATCTGTATTACTCGAGTCAGTAATCCTCATGGTGCGACTGAGCATTTCAGTCGTTTGAAATCCTGATCGTGTCCAAACAGGAGTATCCAAATCTGGAAGATTCTCCCCGAACCAGCTAACGCGCGGTTCGGGATTGGAGTCCTTCCCGGAATAAAAACCAGGGCTAAATCCGAGCTTGATCAATGCGCTTCCAGAGACAATTCGAATCGTTGCGGAAACGCCAGAGTCAGGACTCGTTAACTGAACATGTCCTGAAACCGCAGCTGCCAGAGGGAAACCAGCCACAGCATTAATTGCAATAGCCACAGCGGCAGCAGATGTATCAGCGCTCGTGAAGTTAATCGTTAGATTGGGAAGCCCATCCAAACTCAAAACCATGCTATCCCCAAATACCATGGGGTAAAGCTCTTGAGCTGAACCGGTTACTACAGCCGGAGACGGAGAAAATTGAAGAAAACAGAATTGGACTGTGAAATTTTCGTCGTCGAGAACAACGCTCGCGGCGCGGTTATCGAGGCTATGCGTCCAATAATTAACAGACGTCGAGAATTCAAAACTACAAACTGTATTAACTGACAAGATAGGTTCTAATCTAAGAAAACCTCGATAGGCTCCCGAACTCTGCCCAAGAGCAGGAATGAATGCTGTTGGGGCTGAAGCTGTGGAGTCTAGAATTAAGAAACCAGCAGAAATTCGTTCCACTCCGCCCTGACCAATCGTGATCCACGGAGCGTTTGGATCGAGCTCCGGAACCGTGGCGGCTTCGTAGTCGACCATCTTATTATCACCGATCAAATCGGCGTCAATCGGGCTCAGATTAACTCTGATGAATGCCCATTGACTAATGGACGAAGCTTGTCTACTAGTTGCACCGAAGAATACTTGTTGAATCGGATCAAACCGACCATCAAGATCACTGATAGCAGGAAGCTCCGTAACTAGAGCGGTAGCAAATGGAGTAGAATCTCCACTTAGATAAAGAGAAATGTCTCCTGTTGAATCACGGAAAACACGATAAGTGCTAAGAATTGTCCAGTCAACACTGGCACAATTCCAGTTTTCTTGGAATTCTTCAAATCCACGATTGGTGAGAATACCTGCTTGCATCACCTGCGGAATAGTATCATTTGTGTCGTTTACGAAATGAATTCCAGGAGCAATAAAATGAGCGTTAAGATTCGCGCGAATCTCATTCACCAGAGTAAGCGCTGTGGGAAGGTCCAAAGCGTCTGGTGAAACAATCATATCGGAGACATCAGGAGCAATGTGAACACCAGCGGCTCCACCCTTTGCCATATGGATGTTAATTTGAACCTTCAGACTATTGGCAAGAATGATGAGCGAAACAAGATCCGTGGCATTTACGATAATAACCGCATCTTGAGGGTCATTCGGATCATGAGATCCGATGTTTGTGAGATGGGCGTTGAAATCAGCCTTCTCACTGTTCACCATTGTAATCGCAGACGACAAGTTAATCGCGTCTGTGAGAATGAAACCGATTAAAGCGACTTTCTGCCCATCAGAAATTCCGAAAGACACGCCTGTGAAGCAACCGTCATTAACAGACGTTTGAACGTATGTGCGGAAAGCTGCCGAAATAATGGAGGCAGTCCTAAGATCTAAAACATGAGTAAAGAACGGAGGATCGTTCTGCGGCCCCGTTTGAATATTTGAATCCGTGATAGTGAGTTGGTTTCCTCCCGGAGCTAGTGCAAAGACACCATTCCCCTCGAGAGTCCACGGATCAGTGGCATTTTGTGGAAGAGAGGTGGGGTCATATCGAATAGTGACCTCTTGAACAACTTGAAATAAAACTGGATAGGCTAGTCTATTAGTAGGAACGTTTAGAAGCAGTGTATTTGGGTCGTTCAAAACTGCCGAGTACGCTCGCTCGAGAGCCTTGTATTTCCATCCAACCTGAAACGGTTGAACCGCTGACATGAAATCCGGATCAATACCGGGACTCATGAGATATGAACGAGACCGGTACCGATGTGCTGGAAGCCCAGCAAATCCAAGGTTTCCAACCTGGTTGAGATTGAATTCTGATGAATTCAGCCTCAAGATCGGAGCCGGAGGGTTATTCAAAAACGCGTAGTTAATAAGAACGGTCGACCCATGAACCGGCTTATTTGTGAGAACGACTGCTCCAAGTAAACCAAATACGGCATCAACTGATACAGGAAAACCGTTGACAATGACTGATACGTCAGTCGGATCATCAGCCACTTCACCGATGCGAGGATCGCTAAGCGTCCACGTGAAAGGGCCGGTGAGAGGTCCCGGAAAAACTCCAGTAACAGGTTGTACAAGCGTGGCAATAACGCGATTAATTGGATCAGGATTGGGATGAACTTGTGGATTCTGTCTATGAGCTTCATACTTTGTGCGAAGGTCATTGACTAGAAGAACCGCGCTAGCAAGGCTAGTAGCTTCAGGAGCCAAACTCACATCAGCAATGTCCGGAATATTATGAACTGGAGGAGTTCCAGACACGTCAACAACGTGCGCATTGAATTTAGCAAGAATATTATTGAGTAGGATGACTGCAGATGGCAAATCAGAGGCATTTGGTGCCGTTACAATATTAACCGTATCATTAGTTCCGTGAACGCCCTCCGCTACAGTTCCTACAAGAACAGTTTGAATGCGGTGAGCATTATATCGAAACTTGAGCTCATTAGCCAGTGCCACTACGAGAGCAGTGGTTTGTGCCACATCAGAAGTGTCGAAACTCACGTCTTCCAACGTGACTCGACTCAAACTAATGACTTGCTTAATGTAGAAGGAACCATCGTTCCTACCACCAGCACTACCAGAGATAGTTAGAAGTTGCCCAATGTTGACGGGACTAAAGCTCCCCGTTGAAATAATGACATCAGTCTGGGAAGCAATTTGAAGATTGCCTCCTGTCAGCAACGGCTCCGGTTGTTTAACGATCGGACCTCTGTTGGTAAACAGAGTCCGATCGATAACAGAATTGAGTCCGAAAAACGTAATCATACTACGGATAAACCACGTTGCCGGCTTCGTCTGTCAAACCAATGGCTTCCAAAGAGTATGAAACGGTACTCATGTTTGAAACAACGATTGAAGCCATATTAGGACTATTCCAACTAGCATTCCCTACCACAATAGATCCGCCCATGAGAAAAAGATTAGTCTGATTCAACGGGACCTGTCTCATAGGTTTTGAAAAGAAAACTTCAACAGTATCGGATTCGAACTGGATTCCCGAACCTGTATCAACAATTCCGATACGTGGAAGAGCCGATGCGAGAGAGGGGTAAGTAGCCGAACCGAGAAACGGAACAGACAAATTCAGAAATTGCGTAAATTCAGCCCCTAAGACTCGATTTGGACTACCGGGAACAGGATCTCCTGCAGCGTTATCATGGTATACGCTGCGAAGATTAGTGGTCAAAGTATAATCTGAACTATCGACCATTGTATCAAGATTCACCACAAGGGTATCAAATAGCGGAGCTCCATATACTTTCCATCCAGCCGATGAATGAGGGCCGATTCGAATGTTGTGAGCTAGAAATTTGGTTCTGATGTTCGAAACCAATGCAGAAAGCGTTGAGATATCGGAGGCCAATGGACCCACAACGATATCATTATCTGCTTGAAAATGGAAAACGCTGCTCTGCATGTGATGATCCAGCAGAACATAGAAAGTATTGGCTGCTGCAATTGCTGCGCTCAACGAAGGAATCAATACGTAATTTCCGACATTAACCGTATTTGTCGTATCAGTAGCTTGATGGCCGGCTCCGATCGTTGGAGAAGCATTGATGTGAAGAGAATAGGCATAAATCAATTGATTTAGAGCCCAGATCAATGCCTGAATAGAAGTCGTGGTTTCAACTGACTCTGTAACGAGAGTGGTCCCATCGGACCGAAGAATTTGAGGCTCTCCAGTATTGGTCAATCGAATTTCACGATCCGAGTTAATTGATACTGATGAGTCAATAGCTGTAGTTGAAGTTAGAATTTTAGCAGGAGCAAATGCCTGCCTAGCGATAATGCTTCCAGTGTAGTCGCCAGGGTTAGTAACGCTTCCGCCATCTTCGCTAGTTAAAGTGGCAGTAAGCGTGACAGGGACAAGATTAGAATTCATCGTCAAGTGAAGGTCAGCATAGTATGTGTATGCCGAATCTACGATAAATGCCTGGTTTCCTGTTAAATGAGCAAAATCGAGAATTTCAGGAATAGGAGAATACTGATTGGAGAAAGCGAGATTTCTCACATCAGTGAGATGAAGATTAAACGAGGTTTTGATTTGGTTGGCAACAATAATAGATGTGGCAAGATCAACTGCAATAATTGGAACAAATGAACTAGCTGTGTCGTTGTAAATGTGGACACGCGGAAGCGAAAGATGATTCAAAAACTTAGCTTGCGCTTCATTCAGGAGAGTAATTGAAGTTGGTAAGTCCACCGCGTTAGGCGATAAAATGGTATCAACGATGTCATTTTGGGAATGAACCCCCGCCAAAGTATAATGCGCATTAAGATTAGATTTGATTGAATTTGCGAGAGCCTCAACAGTAGGCAAATCCATCGCATTAGGCGTGGTGATGGAATCCACTGTATCAATGCCAGGATGAGGTCCTGGTTGGGTAGCAGTCCAATTCGTAGTAATGTCTGAATTTAGAACAGGACAGTTAAAATAAACTCGAACCGTTCCCGTCATGATAAAATCGTCACTAACGTCTACGACGAAGGCATCAATTAGCTGAAGTTGATTGAAATCAGCATAGGTATATGGGGTAGGAGAACGAAGCGTAAAGACGAATTCTGTGGTCCCGGACACGATGTTCAAAGATTCATCTACTACGTTAGCAAAATCAATCAAGTAGGCATCAGCCGTAGCCATGCCAGGAGGAAGAGCAAATCTCAAAGAAGTATCAGGGAGCAAAAGTTCCGTGCCCCACGTTTGCAAAGTCATCGCGACGCCGGGACCACCCGCGGCATCGCGAATATTAGCTGTGGCACTAACAGACGTGGGTCCTACAGATCTATCAAAAGTGATATCCACACATCCACGCCTAGATAGATATGCGCAAGCTCCTTGGATTCGAGGGGGATCTTTAACGTTAGCAATGAAATTACTAGCAGCACTCGAAACATATTCTCCTAAGTTATCTTGAACATTCATGATTGACAGGGAATACATGGTCCCTGTTGCATTCATCATATTCCCATATGTTAGACGCTGAGAACAGTTCAAAACAACAGAAGTTTGAGTCTCATCATAAAACTCAACCGAAACAATTGTCGGAGTAACTGCGCTCCCTGGTGGAGCCAAAGATGTTAAAAGATAATTTCCACTAATGAGTGCAGTGTCTTCTGTGACGGAAGTGGAGAACAATACACGAATTTGAGTAGATGTTAAAACATGGGCTACGAACCCAAATGCGCCTAGGCCGAAAGAGTCAACAATTCCGAGAACAATATTCCCAAGTTGACTTCTTTGGGTACCAATTCGTCCGGTGAACGTCATAGATCAACACGTCCGAAGTTAGGACCAGGAGAAGACCAGTTGAGCAAGCTTGCATGTAGCTTGATCTGAAGCTCCTGGTCCGGTGATACCGGACGTACCAATTCGAAGTTGAACGTCATAGATTTGGAGTTGGTTATCAAGCTGGCCAGGGGACACCAAAACTTGGCTAACGAGAGTTGGTGTAGTGCTCATGAGGTCAAGAGTAGACCCTGGAACACCAGTACCAACGCCGAGGTTGTAGAGGCGAAGCTCGGCATACATGCTTGGAGTTGCTTCCAAAACGGCCTGCCAAGTAATAGTCCGTCCACTACTCTGCTGCTTCGATGGATCGACCACGATCGATCCGATACTGGAGAAGCCCGTTTGACCCGTTTGAGCAATGCCAGCCATTCCTGCAAACGCAACTGACAGCGGGAATGGACCGGAACCGCCTCCACCGCCTCCACCAGCTGGACCAGTAGGTCCTTGAGGACCGGTAGCTCCTGTAACACCAGGACTACCTTGAGTACCCTGTCCTTGAGCTCCTGTAGCTCCCGCTGGACCTGTTGGGCCTGTGGCCCCAGTAACACCAGGCGATCCTTGTGTTCCTTGAGTACCTTGTCCTTGCGGACCAGTAGCTCCTGCTGGACCAGTGGGTCCGACAGCGCCAGTAACACCGGGCGACCCTTGGGTACCTTGTCCTTGCGAACCAGTCGCGCCTGCGGGGCCCGTTGGCCCAGTTGCACCGGTTACACCTGGTGATCCTTGAAGGCCCGCCCCTGCGGGACCGGTAGCACCTGCGGGGCCTGTCGGACCAGTAGCTCCAGTAACACCAGTGACACCAGGCGATCCTTGTAAACCAGCACCTGCGGGGCCTGTTGGACCGGTGGCTCCAGTAACACCTTGAGCACCAGTAACACCAGGACTACCTTGAGTACCTTGTCCTTGCGGGCCGGTTGCACCCGCGGGACCTGTTGGCCCCGTAGGACCAACGGCACCAGTTGCACCGGGTGAACCTTGAGTGCCTTGTCCTTGAGGACCAGTGGGTCCTTGCGAACCTGTGGGTCCTGTCGCACCCTGCGGACCTGTCGCACCCTGCGGACCTGTCGCACCCTGCGGACCTGTCGCACCAGTTACTCCAGGCGAACCTTGTGTTCCTTGGACACCTTGTGGCCCTTGAGGACCCGTGGCTCCAGTCAGACCAGTTGCACCTGCAAGACCAGTCTGACCTTGTGGACCCTGGGGTCCGATGGAGCCCGTAGGACCGGTTGCACCAGTGACG
>Ga0326727_10002735_pt1 | contig 58889 bp, 66 predicted proteins | sample MB2enrmetagenome_FD_207643 | JGI IMG/M metagenome (GOLD analysis project Ga0326727, IMG submission 207643) | Lab enriched peat soil microbial communities from McLean, Ithaca, NY, United States - MB29MY | ecosystem: Environmental > Terrestrial > Soil > Wetlands > Peat | place: USA: New York... | reverse complement strand
AATTAACGGTCACTCTTTGGTTTGAGCATGCATTTAAGAAATGAAATGGAAAAAAATAGGAGGAATATATTTAGTTCGTTTCTACTTTGGCATCAGCACCTTATCGATCACGTGAATTACTCCGTTGTCTGCTTCAATGTCGGCTTTTATTACGTCGGCGTCGTTAACTTTCACGGTTTTATGAAGATGCCATCTTGCTGCGTCTATCTTTAGGTCTTGTCCTTGCAGAGTTGTTATGTTTTTGTGTACTATAAGGTCTGCTGCTTTGATTGCACCGTTAACAACGTGATAGGTTAGAACTGCCGTTAGTTTCGGTTTGTCATTAAGGAGTCCTTCAACAGTTCCTTTTGGAAGTTTTGCGAAAGCGTCATCTGTTGGAGCAAAAACCGTGAATGGGCCTTCGCCTTTTAAAGTATCAACTAGGCCAGCGGCTTGGACAGCGGCGACAAGCGTTTTGAAAGTGCCTGCTGCAATTGCTGTATCAACTATGTCAGCCATAAAATTTCACCTCCTTTCTTTAAAAGGGAAATACTACAATCTAGTTTAAGCCCGACTCGGGTATTTAGGCTTTTAGAAAGAAGATAATTCTTGTATTTCAGGGTGTTTCACTCCAAATAGGTGTAAGTTGTCAAAAGCCCAGCCTCACCCAGGTCATGAAAAACACCTCTGCAAAATGGTAGAGGACAGTACCAATAGAAAAGATAAAGCATTCTTATTCTTTTCAAAGAAGTTCAAGTACCATTTTTGGGTATAACATAATTCTTTTTGCAGCAGGCACAAGTTGCGTCATTTGACTTTGATTTGATTGGCTGAGAAGCACCACAGTGTGGGCACTCCCTGCTTATTGAGCCTATTTTTCCTATGTTGACATTTGCAGAGACAACATAGCTTGTTCTTCCTTTCCTTCTTGTTTCCCCAGCTTTTTCCCACATTTCCTTACTTTCGTATATCTGTGCTACCTTTTCATACCTTCCAGCGATTTCAAGTCTCTATATTTCTCTTTGCTTCTTAGCCTCCTCACTTTCTATTTCTACGTCATCAGAAACTACATTCTTGCTAAAACAATAGGGACACATCTTCATGTCTTGCGTAAGATGTCTGCATGGCAATTCAGGCATTTCATGTCAGTCTTTACTCAATTAGCTTAGAAATTGCTTTTATGTTTATTGAATTACAGCGAAGTTTGCAGACACGGTTGGAGCAGTCAGCCACTAACCCCTAAAGAACATTTCTGGAAGGTCATTTTTTAAGTCAGATTGCTGGTCATGTGACCCAAAATCTTTGAGGTATGATGGAATGAAAATCAGAAACTTTAGATTCCCATGCGAAGTCTGTGGAACAACTCAGTTGTTTCAAGCATCCAAGTTTTCTTTAGAAAGAATGGAGAAGTGTCTTATGCTAGGGCAAGGCATTATGGAGCAGATAAGAAGTTCTATTATCATCAACAAAGCCTATAATATACCAATAGGAAACTCAAAGAATTAGCCAATATTGACCCTTGTCAAGAACTTAACAGTGAATCCATTGAGCATGCTAAGGAAGAATCAAGCTCTAAATTAAGATCTGTGGTGGGGCTGCCCGATTCCGCTTGTCCGAGTGAGAAAAGGTACTGTTTTTGGACGTTTTTATTTTGAGACCTCCTTCTTTATGAGCTGCTTAAGTTGCTCAGCCAGGAGTGATAGCTGATGGTTCTGTGCTTGTTCTGAGGTCTCAGTGATGTTCCCCCGCATTAATGCGTCTCTGGTCAAAAGTTCTTCAGGGTTCTCTCCCCAGGCTCGGATGATTTCTTTGAGCTGGTCGATTCTGTTCGCCTGCGTCTTGGGTCTGATTGCTAATCCTGCCGTAGTGTACAAGTTTCTTAATGTCTCTACGCCTAAGCTTTGGACGTCTTCATAGGTGTCTACCGTGTGTCCCATGAAATAGTTGATGATTTCGCTGTCAAGTTTTGATGCGCTCATTTGGGTTCTGAAGAATTTTCTCAGGCTGTGGGTTCTCACGCTGTACATCCAGCTGTCTGGAAGTTTCTTTGCGACTTGTGTGCTGACGGCTAGTTCGTGAACGATTTTTCTGATGGTTTTTTCGCTGACGCCTAAGACTTTTCCTGCGAAATTCTTGCTTCTGATTAGTGGTGAGTTGTCGGTGATTTCTTCTGGCGGTATTTTTCTGGTGCCGCGTTTTCGGTCGTTGATGTATAGTTTTAGCAGGTGGCTTGCTTCGGCGTTGATGAAGGTGTCGTAGTCGTGGTATTTGCCCTTCGTGATTGCCGCTTCGATGTGGAGGTGGATTGGGATTCTGTTTGCTTCGAGGTCTTCGCGGACGTGTCTGTATTTGAGTTTGGCGAATGTTCCTTCTCGGAATCCGCCTGTTGCTATTGCTGCGACGACAAAGCTTTCGCGGGTGGCAGATTTGTCTAGCATTAGCGTGATTTCTTCTGGTTTGGGTGCTCTGTCTTTGTAGACGGTTTTGTGTACGAGGGGTTCTGAGAGTTTTACTTCTGCTCCGTTTACGCGGTAGAATGTTTTGACTGCTTTTATGCAGTTGTTTACTGAGCTGGGTTTGAGGCCGTTGTCTTGGAGTTCTGCTAAGTAGTCATTTAGGAAGCCGCTGTGATTTTGAACTTTGATTGGGTCGGCGATTGCTCCGACTGGCTTTATGTCCTGAATTATGGTATCGGGGCTGTGTCCTAGCCAGGTGGCGTATTTTTTTAGTTTAACGGTGTACATTAGGCAGCTTTGATGTGAGCCTGAGCGGTGTCTGAAGAAGTGGCGTGCGACTTTTACTAGGCTTTTGTTCTCGAAGATATATGGGATCATGCTTGGTTGATAGCTGAGGCAGGATGCGATGATGTATTCGACTAAGCCGATTTCTTGAGCTTCTAGGATTTTGTTTAGGCTTATACTAATCGGCTCCCTGAGCTTTTTGTCGCCTAAGCTTTTTTCGATGATGATGGTGTCTTCCTGGAATATCAGCGGCAGTTCAAGGTTTCTTAGTTGTTCTACAGAGAGTTTGCGTGTTCGAGTTATGGCGGGGGCTATGGTTGTTGTTGCTCTTTCGATCATGGCTTCTTCTCTCCCTTAGGATTGAGGGAGTGAGTTTTTCGCTCCGTTGGTCGGAACGCATACTCACCTTTACTTGTAGGCTCAGCAGAATTTAAGTGCCAGTTCAAATTATTTTGTAACGGTACAATCTCCAGAATGCAGCTTCTTAAAATGATAATTCCGTTGCTCTTACCGCTCGAAATATCCTTGCGTTGAATGGTCCTGTCATGCTCAATGAGAATTATGTCCTGGTTCTCGTGGGCTAACCAGCCAACTGTTTCGCGCTCGATAGCTTCAGGGTCAGGTTGAAAAATGTTTTTGTAAATGACATGGTCCTTGTAGCGCACGTAGAGGAGTGGGTGTAGGGGGCTGGTGTTTGCAGAACCTTGGGCGGGCTCTGACCTACATTTGCAGGGACTGGACTGAGAGCTCATTTGGCTACTTTCAATTGAATTTGCCTCTGCGGTAAGTCCAACCATTCCCTCCCACTCTCACACGCGCTTACGCTAAGCCTACTGCATCGTTTTTTGGCGGCTGTAAAAAGAGGATGGTTTTGCCCTGCACTGAGCGTTTGAAAAGGCCAGGGTGTTCTTTCTTGAAGAGGTTTAGGGCATCTTGGTTTTCAAATACCGGCGTAGAATACGCTTGTTGATTGTCTAAGTGCAGTTGGCAAAAGGGCACGCCAATTTTGTTTGTGCCGTCGGCCATGAAGACGTAGCTTGTGACTCCTGCAGATTGTTTGCCGCATACGAGGCAGGGTTTTCGCCGCTTCTTGTACGGCGCCTTTTCACATTTAAGCTCAGTCGCGGGTTCTTCTGAAACGCAAGTCATGGGTTTAGCCTCGGTTATCTGAAGAACTCTTCGTCTCGAAGGTGCTCGCTTATCTGGATGTAGCGGTGTTTTTTGCAGAAATCAAGAATGCTCAACAGCTCTGGATCGTCGCCTGCCTTGAACTCTTTTTTGTAGCCGATCCGTCCTGTTTGTACTCTAATTTCGATGGTTCCATCGTTGCCAAGGATTTGGTAGAAACCAAGTTTTTCCCCGGCATATTCCGCGAGGACATCCCAGTCCTCTATTAAATTTACCAATTTGTTGTCACCTTCCATGTCTTGCAGGCACAGTTTAAAAACAATCTCTCGTTACAACGTGATGATCACGTTGTGAGCCTTACAACGTGATATATCTTTTGAAGACACATTTACAGCGCGGAATTCCTTACCGGGGTGGATCTTTAATCTTGCGTGTTTCGGCTTTTCGCTTATTTGCTTCTTCTCGAAAATCAGCCAAAAGCTCAGTCATACGCTTCTGCAGTTTGTCACTTGCGTCAGAAAGAAACCATTCCCTATTCACTTTATCCATCTCTAAAGCCGTGGGTCCATTGCTGCTTAGCCGATAGATAGGCGCCTCAGTTCCTGCCTTTGTCTTTTTTACTCCGTCCAAGACTAGCCACCCCTCATCGTGGAGCTTTTTCAAACGTCTATCCACGGCACGATATGTTCTGTGCTTAAATCCCCTGACCCTTCTAACTTCCAAGTAAATGTCATAGCTGGAAAGTGTCTTTGACCTCAGAATCTCAAACACGAGGCGGTTTAGCGGTCCAGCTTTATCGCTAAACACTTCAAGCAAGTGGCCTCTGCCCGTCTTCTGAGCCAAAGATTTTCACGACCCTTAAGCTTTGGAAAGAAGATATGGTCGTTGAAACAGCCTTATCACATTACCCGATGTTTTCTTAGCTCGTTTATCTTGGGCAAAATCTTACTGTATACAGGAATGCCTTGGGCAAAATTCAGAAGTGCTTTTAGGCTTACATAATTGTATTTTTTATGTTAAAAGTTCAGAGATGCTGCTGGCTTGTAGATGAATTTTGCCGAGGGTCAAAAGGCTGATTCCTGTATACAGGAACGTTTTCACGGGTGCAATTTCAGGCTTTTCTGAGCAAACAAAAATGATGCGGGGGAAAAGCTTGGCCCTCTAAAAAAGAGGGGGCTAACACGGTGGCCTAGTCTTCATCTAACTCTGTTAGCGTTATAAGAACTGTTTTGTCTTTTCGGGAAACGTTGATAGCTAAATGTCTGCCCTTAAAGGGTATGAAAAACTGGTGCATTTCCTTGGGAAAATGAAGAGACACCTTATCAGACAAATAGGTGTTTTTACCATGCAAGTAGTCTGTTTTGCTTGTGCTAAATTGGAGCTTGATCTTTATTTGACGCAACCTAATTTCACCTGTGGAATCTTTGGTGACTGGTACAGTTTCATGCGCTGTTTTGACGGTTTTTTGCATTCTGACACGTTTGTTTCAGGCGGTTTTGGCGCAGGCGTCAAAGTAAACGTTAGCACGCCATTGTCGTCTCTAAGGTCAAAGTCAAAATCTTGCTTAAACACAGGGCTAAGAATTTTGTTGTATTCCTTGGGAAAAACAAACTCAATATCCTCAAGCTGACTAAACCACTCATTCTTGTTAGCTTCCGAAACGGGCTTTCTAACTGTTCGCCTCACAATCAAAACAACCGTCTTTGCTCACCTCCAATTGGAACGACTTGGACAATGCTCTCAGGCTTGGATTCCGATGGCACACTCGCTTCATTGCTTTCTGAAGGGTTGACTTTTTCAGGTTTAATTGCTTCCAATTCCCTCTCCAGTTGCATTATGCGTTTCTGCTGAAAAAGAAGAATAGACATCACCATTGGCTCAAAGACGACTGGGTTAGTGGCGCAGCTACTTTCTGAAGCGTAACTTCTGCACATATCCATCAGCTCATCAAAAGCTTCTTTGTCAGGCTTGCGTAAGGCTCTAGCGAAGCCGCTCCAACGGTTAATCTCTCCCTCCAGAGCCAACCTGAAAGATTCAACAGTCTTACCCATGCTTGCTAAGCCTCCAGACAATCTAATTTCGTTTTCATAGGCGTTCCCTTGGGGCTTACCTTTTTTGAGTGAAATCGCTTAAAAAGTAAACGTTGAAACGAACTTTAAGAGCAGTGGAGGGGGCAGTGAAAGTGAACAATTGAAATATGCCGTCATAACTCGACCAACCTAAAAAAGTTATCAAACAAAAAAAATAAGAATATTGGGTTATTTACCGACTATGTGAACAAAGCCACAGCATCCAAACTTAAGTCGACGGGATTAGGATTATCATAGCCGACAACTGCTACCTCAGTGAAAGATCCGCTGTATGTGCCCATCCATATATGAAATTCTCCAGAAGGACAAACGGTTACTGCATTACCAACTTGAACCCAACTTGAGCCAGTATAGACATATGCATACAAAAGACTGTTATAGCCAGTATCTGAATAGCCGTCAACGTAAAGATTTCCGCCAGAACTTGTAGACAGCCCTACCTCTATTTCTTCGCCGCTGCCGGAATTTGGTGCGTAAATACCTGCGCATTTAGTGTCTGGAACCCCTGATAGAGCGGAAGGATTTGAAATGGATGCACCAGTGCCAAGCGGAGTATACCCGATGTAGCTGGCTGAGTACGTTTCAGGAACCATGGCCCAATAGTAAACAGAGCTGACAATAGCAACATTGCTGCCAACACCTTGATCTATTGTTTCATGGTTGTTTATGTTTTGACTCGGCGAATAATAGTAAGTACTTTCTGCAGTTCCCAATGTAGTCGAAAATGCTGGAACATTTGTCAGAGTTGCATAAGTGGTATCTCCTTCAACAGCGCTAGCAGGAGAAAAGCACCCATTTGGCCAATAGAGAAGAGAAACGCCTGGAACGAGAGTTGGGTACGTCCAAGGAGTAGAGTTAAGGGTGGTATCTTGAATACTAAAAATCACGGTATTGCCGCCACTTGTCGTAAATGAAAAGCTATATGAATGTCCAATTATGTAAGAAATCCCTACAGTAGTTTGTGTTGGTTCATTTATGTTCCCATTAGGAAAAGAATAGATGTACCAATTTGTGCCTCCGGCAGCATTAAATACAACTGCGAACTGGAACCATACGAAACTGTTGGATGATGTCCCGTATGCTACGTTAAGCGGCAAGTAAAAAACAACGTCGCTACCTACGAGATTTCCGATTGTATTTGATACAGCAGTAAATGATCCACTCATAGATGCTGGCATGTCCTGACCGTTCTGATTTGACCAAAGATCTAGTGCAAGCCAAGGAGTGTACGTAGTCAAGGGATTGACGCTACCGTTATCATTTGCATTAGGCAGGGGAGTTGCGTTCCAATCGTTGGGGTTAGGAATTGTGCTGTTAGGTGAATTTATACTGTTAGGTGGTATTACTCCACTGGAGGGCGAAGCAATTACCGGGATTTCAGATGTATTTATTGTGGGCCAAGTAAGGGGACTTGTTGAATTACTTGAGCCCTGTGACGCATGTGCGTTCGGTGCGATAACACACAACAATGTAATTGCGATGCATACAACGATTATTCTTGCTAATGTTTTTTTCATTCTTTTTTCCTCTTCCCTTCTGTTGTGCAACCGATTTACTTAATGCTACATTTCCGAACGATTGTACTAAAGGTTTAGAACAAAAAATCATTCATTTAGCGTTCAGAAAAATGAATTAAATATTAGAAACTTGGTTGAGTTAGCGCTGAAAAATAGTTTTTAAGCAGGTATAGTGCATAGTTTTTGTTAAAGTGCGCCTTTGATCCATATCTTGGCTGTTTCATAACAAAAAATGTACGCAAGCACAGCTGTTGCAATAGTGAAGAAAAAATAGTCACGTGTGAGATTAGGCGGTCTGAGAATGGTAAGTTCAACTATTAGGAATGCAACTGAGAGTATGGAGTAGAATAGGTATTTTGGAATTAGGAAACCGCTGATTCTTATGCTATTCTCCAAAAGTATTTTGTTAATTGCATAATTGCTTCCTTCTCGTCTTACTAGGCAGGCGTCTTCCAGCTTAGATAAGTGGTAGACGGCTATTGAGGGACTACTTAGGTTGAGGGCTCTTTGAACTTCTCTGACTCCAACAGGTTTACCGATTTTAAGCATGAAGCGGTAAATCTCAAGGGTTGTTCCATGTAGAATGTCGGTTGATTCTTCACCTCTCAACCTAATGCACATCCATGCAATAAAATAATTCTCGCATTATAACCTAAAGGTCTTTTCCTAAAATTATTAATGTTCTAACGTGTAGAACAAAGATGCTGAAATATAGCATTAAATAGTTCTAAATAGTTAAAAGTTCTAAAGCTTCAGAGCATGTTCAATAATGTATGTCAAGCCAAAAATGAAATTATTTATAGCAGTAATCTTTGCAGTATTGGTCTCTCTTGCAATTGTTGGAGTAACCTATTATCTGATTCCAGCTCAGCAACCTGTGTCAAGCTCGCCTTCTCCAGTGCTGCCAGGTCCATATTCGACTCAGCAACCTTTTCTGTCAAGCCAAAATTATGTGTGGCTTCTTGCCGTCAGCTTTATCGTTGCCGTTGGAGTTACTACTTTAACGCTATGGTTTTTAAAAAGGCGCAGACTAAGAAAGTCAATTCACTAACTGCCAAATTGGCATGGTAAGTTACCGATAATTAACAAGCACCACTTGTTCTATTTTATTAGAATGATTGTCAAAAATAAGATTTTTTGAGGTTACTATGTTCTAAGCAGCGCTGTCTTTTGATTATTCTCTCAAAGCCAAATGGCATTAAATTTTTTTGTTCTAAATTTTAGACGTTTGTTCTAAAGTGTAGAAATAATTAACACTTGTTTATTAAGACACAACTAAGTTTGCTCTGACAAAAGCAGACTATCAAGACTTATTGTCTTGGGGCGTGTCACCGCCTAGCCCTAAGGGAAGGACAGAAAGAGAACAGCAAAAAAATTGATTGGAGGTAAGAAAAATGATTAAAAAACATCAAATGCTTAAGCTGTCTGTACTCTTGGTTGGTTCACTGATGCTTTTAGCGGTATTTGGTCAAGTTATAACAGCGCAGGCTATGTCAACGACCACAAAAAATGGAATTATGCAAAATTTCGTCAAGCTATCCCAAGACACTGGAAGCACTGATAACTGGGCAGGATATTTAGTAATGGGTGGAGCGCAACAAGTCACAGCGGCGTTAGCGTCATGGGAAGTACCAGCGGTAAGTGGAAACGGTTACTCTAGTTTTTGGGTTGGCATCGATGATTATGGAAACGACTTGGAACAAATCGGCACCATGTCTCAGATGGTAAATGGCGTAGCGACTTATTTTGCATGGTATGAGTACCTTCCTAGCAATTGGGTAACCATAACTAGTATGACTATACATCCAGGTGACACCATAATTGGAACCGTTTATGAAATAGGCCAAAGTGGGACGTCCTACAATATTCAAGTGAATATCTACGATGTAACACAGGGCGACACACAATTCCACACAACTCAATGGATAGCCAATTGGCATGGTAACTCAGCTGAATGGATAGCGGAAGCACCCATTGTAGGTACCCTTCAACCCTTAGCAAACTTTGGCACAGCATACTTTGGTCAAGACTACACTAGCTGTATTCCATCATGTGAAGCAACCATTAATGGCCAGAGCGGTTATATTAGCTCGTTTGGCGTAAACAACTGGGTGCAGATAACGATGATGTCAGAAAATAATCAGTATGTCAAAGCTGCCACGTCAGCCTTAAGCAGTGATGGCTCGAGCTTTTCGGTTACTTGGGAGAACGCTGGACCATAAGAGGTAAATAAAACCCTTCTTTTCTTTTTTTTGTTAACGTGGTAACGGAAACAAGTTAGTTGATTGGAAGACTGTTTTTTGGTTGGTCGGCTCTCAGAACAGTATGCTACCGAATAGCAGTTTCTTGTTCCGCTTTCTGCCACAACTTCAATAAATGTTTCTTAATACCTATAAAGCCAGAACATCGTTGATATTTGTCGGAAAGGTATAGCATGTTAGTGAACAATTTCAAAAGCTACAGAGTAGTTGTGTGCTTTTTCAAATTACGAATTTTTTTATTGCTCTTAGCGCGATCGACGAACAAAAGGGCTCCACACGATTGACAGAGCTAAGGAATCAAAGTTTCTAATCAGTCACGCTAGTTCGAAATCAAGTATAATGGGAAACAGCAACAGCTAAAATAGGGAAAACAGGGCCTTAATAATGCTCGGCGTGCGCTAATTAAAAGTTCCGTTAACCCAGGTTAAGCCATGGTAGAGGCCCCGTGTAGGGTTGGGTTCCAACATCAACAATGGGGGTGCTGAGACTCGTTGAAGGCAGTCCAAGGACGTATAGCCCATCTGACCCTCCCGAAATGACAGTATAGTTAACAATCACTTGACAGGAGCTTATCTGTGTCACACTTGATTCAGTAACGCTCAATCCTGAGCTAGTTACAAGCGTGCCATTTGACAACACATTTAACACAGGAACTGGATTCGTGACTGAAAAGGCGGATATCGATAAATTGTTGGAGCCGAATCCCGTATATGTGACTGCAAATTTGCCTACACTGTTTGGTAACAGAACAAATTCAGTTGTCCCCGAAGTTGGGTAAGTAGTCGTCACAAAACCGGTCTCGTTCGAAAAGGCCAAAGTCGCGAAGATGGCAGGGCTCCCTTCAGTGACGTTAGGAACTTCAGTTGAACTACTGGTCGGCTGAGGAGAATTTACACTTTGACCCTCAACTAAACCAACTTTTTGCTGGGGAGAGGTTCCACTTTGCTTTTGAGGCAGGTAGCCAAATTGATAGTAAAGCGAAACCAGCATAATAGCAACTAAAACTGACACTATTACGTATATCCATACGTGTTTTCTAATCCCTTTTTGCATCTGAATCACCAACCAAATGATACATGAAGCATTATTATTAATACTATACTTTAGAACATATCCTTTCGAGGTGTCCACCTTTTGGAACGGACTTGTTCTTGTTAACCAATTAAAAACTTAGAAGTTAGAAAGTACCAACTGCGCTTAACCTTTTTCAGTTTTTAGAACAAGCACGCGCTACAACATTAAAGGAAAATAATCTAAGCAAACTCACTTTCCACCTTTCTTAGGGAACAATTACAAGCATTCTGATTGTCAGCGAAGACCAAATGAAAAAGTAATTGAACCCTCTGTCCAGTTTTCTGGACATAATTAATCCAAAGGTTAATTGTCGTAAGGTGAAGTTTGAAGTTTTACGCACCTTCAAATTAACCGAGAAATAATTGACCTTTTGATAGGATAGTTTTCGCCCAGGTTATCGTTATTAGATAAATTGACCCTTCTCGCTTAGTTATTCTAAGATTTTATGACCTTTGGAAAAAGTCAAACGCCTTAAAATTCCAATAAGATGAACCTAAATTATTCGTGTCATTAAATTTTTTTGTTCTAAATTTTAGACAGTTGTTCTAAAGTATAGAGATAACTACCACTTCACTAAGTAAGACTTGAGTGTGAGGATATGAAAAAGACTGACTTAGTCAGGACAACTCGTCACTCTATTCTCGCAACTACTAAGAGCCAAGATGGCTTGGATTTTTTTCAAAACGTAACGGAAGAGAGTTATTATGAACAAGCCCGAAAAACCCAGTTATGAAACTGCGGTTTTAGTCTTGCTGAGCCTCTCAAGAGGTGCTGAATCAAGAAGAAGAATCTTGGTTACATTGCTTTCCGAACCCAAAAACTGTAGCCAAATAGCAAGAGAAGTAGGGTTGGATTGGTGGACTGTTCAGAAACACCTTCGCAGTCTACTGAAAGAAAACATAATTAAAAGTTCGCCTTTTGGAAATTCTAAATTTTATAAACTTAGCTCTGTTGGTGAAGAGGCTATAAAAGCACTCCAATCAAGCAGCGGAAAAAACTTTGGCCTCAAATCCCGCGGCGATTAGCAATGAACCAGAAAATGCGAAGTCTTATAAGTGCCTACCATACATGATAGTAGGTGTATTCAGGAGGCAAAAAATGGGAATAATAACAAGAGCAACCAAAAACCTCTCGCGAAGAAAAACTAGAGCCCTAATAGTAATAATCGCATTAAGCCTTGCATTAACATTGCTAATTGTTCTTCCACCAAGCATTAACGCGGGCAAAGCAACCACCCAACAAATAATTAATGATCTAACAGCTAATGCAAATTATCTTAATTCAACTGTAACTCTGTCAGCAACCGAAATAGACTGCAGCCTCGGAACCAACTTCACTATAAGTGGAAATAATGCAACAATCACCCTTCAGGACAACACTGCGAACATCACTGATTACGAAGGATTAAACACCATTCCCGATGTCACCACGGTTATACCGATACTTGAGCAAATTAGCGAAGTCAAGGACGGGATACTTAATGGTGTACCTTTAGATAACGCTTCCTTACTAAAAGACTACCCCTCAATTCTGCCCGCAAACATCACTAAGGGACGAAACTTGCAAGCTGGTGACAGCGGCGTCGTCGTTGTACAAGAGAACCTCGCAAATATATACAATGTCACTGTCGGTAGTACCTTTAACATTTTAGGACGAAACTTTAAGGTAGTGGGCATCGAAGGCCAAGAAGCACTCAACTCAACTGATGTCACCATGAGTCTAGCTGATGCCCAAGCCATAACTAACTTGACAGGTCAGGCATCAGAATTCAAAATCTTTGTTGACAACATCGACAACGTAAACACCGTTACAGCACGCATCACCAGCAATTACTCTAAACTGCAAGTTTCAAACGGTTTATCCCAGGGAAACGCAGCCCAACAAATACAAACTAGCATCAACGAACAGCTGCAAGCAGCCCAAAACAACCTCAACCAAATCCAAGGAAACGGTCTAGTCGAAATAAGCATCGCCGTTATCGCAGATGTTGCAATAATACTGTTCATAATGCTATACAGCGTACGGGAAAGAACAAGAGAAATTGGAACACTTAAAGCATTGGGTGCTAGTAACGCAACGGTTCTGGGGCAGTTTATGCTTGAAGGCGTTTTGCTAAGTGTAATAGCCGCTGTAGTTGCAATCGCAATAGGTGTGTTCGTCGCACCAACGCTGGCTAACTTGCTACTGCCGCACTCAATAGAAAGCGGATCGATTCCGGGAGGAATGTCATTTTCTGTTGGGGCGAATCCTGGGGGATATAATCCTATTTCTGTCAATATAACTCCAGAACTTATGCTGCTTGGATTAGGCGCGGCCTTATTGTTGGGTGCGCTTGGAAGTTTGTATCCTGCTTTGAAAGCAGCTAGAACTAGACCTGCGGAGGCTATGAGATATGAGTGATTTAGTGTTAAAAATTGAAAACCTAACCAAAACCTACAAACTCGGCAAACGAGACGTACAACCCCTAACCAACCTTAATCTTGAAGTGCAAAGAGGCGAGTTCACCGCCATCATGGGTCCTTCTGGCAGCGGCAAAACTACTCTGCTCAACGTCATCGGTTGCATCGACAAGGCGTCAAGCGGCAAAGTACTGATCGACAACGTAAACATTGCAAAGCTGCCAGAATCAAAACTCTATAAAATACGCCGTGACAAAATAGGGTTCATCTTCCAGAACTTCAACCTTTTGCCCTACCTTAATGCTCGGGAAAATGTCGAGTTGGCTATGGAGCTTGCGGGCAAATTCCAAGGCCAAAGAGGTCAAAGAGCCAAACAACTCCTTGCTACTGTAGGCTTATCTGGGCGGGAGCAACACCGACCCCAACGTTTAAGCCAAGGAGAACAGCAACGAGTCGCCATTGCACGTGCTTTAGCCAACGACCCAGCAATAATTTTGGCTGATGAACCCACTGGAAACTTGGATGTGGCCAACAAGCAGGAAATTGTGAAGCTGCTGGCAGACCTCAACCAAAAACAAGGCACAACCATCATAATGGTAACCCATGACGAACAAGTTGCATCGCAGACTCAACGCATGCTTCTCTTAAGCGACGGAAAAATACTCCAAGACAAACAAGCCCAAAAAGAAACTTCTCAAGGGTCAAAGGAGAGCTCTCACGAATGAATCGAGGAACAATAAAGTTTTTGAGCGTTGGCTGCATCATTTTCGCTGTCTTCCTCTGTGCTTTCCCATCATTATCTCAGACAGTGCGCGCTGTCAATACGACGACTGTAACTGTTGGAGGCACTCCTTACGCTGTGGCTATAACGCCCGACGGCAAATACGCCTATGTTCCAGATTTAAATAATGTCGCTGTGATAAGCACGGCAACCAACAAAGTGACAACAACGATAAACGTTAAGGGTTCTAACGGTGTGGCCATAACGCCCAACGGTGAATATGCCTACGTTACAAGTTCCCCAACAGGTACAAATGGAGCCAAAAACTCGATTTCTGTGATAAGCACTACTACAAATAAGGTGACAGCAACGATAATCCTTGGAGGCAGTCCTACCGCTGTGGCTATAACGCCCAACGGTGCATATGCCTACGTTACCGGACAAGAGATTGTAAATAAGGCGAGCGTCGGTGAGGTTTCGGTGATAAGTACAGTTACCAATTTAGTAACGACGACGGTAACCGTTGGAAACCAGCCTTGTGCTGTGGCTGTAACTCCCAATGGAGAATATGTCTATGTTGCTAACGAAGATAGTGGCACGGTTTCAGTAATAAACACGGCTACGAACAATGTGACAGCGACAATATCTGTTGGAGTCAATCCTCAGAGTGTGGCTATAACGCCTAATGGCGAATATGTCTATGTTGTAAATCATGCCAGCGAATCGGTCTCTGTAATAAACACGGCCACCAACACAGTGGCGACGGTGCTAACTGGTTTAAGTTTTCCTAACGGTGTTGTTATAACGCCTGACGGAGCATATGCTTATATTACAAACGCAAACACTGCTTCGGTCTCAGTGATAAATATAGCCACGAACACAGTGAACGGGGCAGTAACCGTCGGGACAAATCCTTATAGTATAACAATAGCGCCCAACGGCGAATACGTGTATGTTACAAATTTTGATGACGGTACGGTTTCAGTGATTAGCACGGCTACCAACACTGGTGCGACTGCTTCTTCATCACCTGCAGTTCCAGAATTCCCCGTTCAATCGTTAACAGTCGCGCTGCTTGTCTCTCCACTGATAGTTCTCTCCGCTGCTATTATCGCAAAAAGGAAATTTGGAAAATCCAGCTTAAGCACACAAAAAATGCTAACTCAAAGCGATGGAATAACGAGCGGCAAAAAGGCACTAAAAGAAACCCAGCTTGCTAATCGAGCAAATAACATCCTCTTTTTGTTTTTTAATTAGGAGGCGGTAAAATAATTGGGAATACTGACAAGAGCAACCAGAAACATATTCAGAAGAAAAACCAGATCACTGCTAGTAATTGTGGTATTGAGCTTTGCCTTGGCAATGTTAATCTCTATTCCTCCAAGCATAACCGCCAGCAAAGCCACGACCCAAAAAACCATTGATGACCTAACAGCCGCTTCAAAGGCGGTTGATTTAACTATAAATACTGTGGCGACCGAAATAGACTGCCACCTTCCGGGAAATGCGCTTATGAATGTGACAGATTACGCTAAACTTACCTCAGTTCCAGATGTCACCAACGTCATACCCATCCTTGACCAAACAGAATACGACGTCAACTTCGCTTTTAATGTCTATGGGATACCATTGGATAATGCTGCTTTGCTAAGCATGTACCCTTTGCTTTTGCCTTCTAACATTACTGCTGGACGCAACTTGCAGGCTGGTGATGGCGGCGTTGTCGTTCTGCAAGAACGCGTCGCAAATTACTTGAACATCAGCGTAGGAAAAACCGTTAACATTTTAGGCCAAAACTTTACGGTTGTAGGTATTGAGGGATACGATCCACTCAACGAAACTGCCGCCTACATGAATCTCAACAATGCACAAGCAATAACTGACAACGCTGGAAACGTAACCAGCTTTGAAGTTTTTGCAGACAACGTTAACAACGTAGAAAGCACAGCTAATAAAATCGCCGTTATTTACCCTAAATTGTCAGTTTCTATAGCTTCATCCCTAATAGATTCGGTGATACAAATGCAAACCCAGACCAACGAGGAGCTGCAAATGGCACAAGCTTCCATGAGTCAAATCCAGAGTACTGGTACTATGGAAATCGCTGTTGTAACAGTGGTGGATGCTGCAATCGTGCTGTTTATAATGCTCTATACGGTTCGGGAACGAACTCGAGAGATAGGAACCATCAAAGCCCTCGGTGCCAGTAGTATGGCAGTTTTGGGGCAGTTTATGCTTGAAGGCATATTGCTGAGCTTAATCGCTGGCGTGGTGGGTATAGTAATTGGCACTTTGGGCGCAACCTCCTTAGCAAACCTGCTTTTGCCGCATCCAACCCAAGCTGGAAACAGCACAGTATCAACAACAAGCGTATCCATAGGCTCCGCTTCGTCAACTTCTATCTCCGTAACCATAACCCCAGAACTGGTATTACTTGGATTAGGTCTCGCTGTAATGTTAGGTGCATTGGGCAGCCTGTATCCTGCATGGAGAGCAGCCAGAACACGGCCAGCCGAAGCCATGCGCTATGACTAAGTTGGTGCTAAAAATTAGGAATACATAACTAATGGCACACACAGAATCTGCATTACTCCCTTTTTGCATCCAGAAAATAGCGATATTGTAATGATCTTTGCATTTTAACTTGCTGAAAGCATTAATGAGTAAATAGACAAAATGCTCAGATAAAAAATCAAATTCCCGAAAGCAAAAAAATCACCTGACCGCAGCAAGTTAACTCTGCACCATAGAAATACGCACAGATGTCAAGACAATAAAAAAGGGAAGTTAAGATGAGGCATCTTCGCTATTTTTTTTCTAAGTTGTAATGACGCAATCAATGAATAAGTTCACGCTGTTTCCGGTGTCATATCCAGTAACTGAGATGTATGTGAAAGCTATGGATGTGGTAAAGGACCAGTATTGGGGTGTTGCGCTATTGATAGTTCCTGACGCTATCAGAGTCCAGGGACCACTTGCACTGTTTCCACCGTAAATAAGCTCGTTGCTAGAGTATCCGCTCGCTGAATATTCCCAGAGTTTAACGGTTGATCCTGAAGCTACTGTAGCACTCATTTGACCGGTTATTTCTCCACCATCGCCGTAGTTTCCACCATATATCTGTGCATAGTACCCGTCCTTTACGCCTACAATATAGCCTGGGTTGGTTACAGAACCGGCTCCAATATTTGAATAGCCAGTAACGTATGCTAGGTCAGTCGAGTTTAGTGGGACTACTTGTGCTTTTGCCTGGGGCGTGATGCTTGCGAACATTGCTAAGCATAGCAGCGCTAGTATTGGTGTAATGACTAAAAGTTTTTTCATCGTTTTCATTTTTTTAACCTTCCTATTTTTTTTAATTTTTGAGAATTTCCTGAGCGCCCCCACGTGTGGCGCTCCTATCATCGGGTATCTCTAATTGGTAAAAGAGAGTTTACACGATTCAGACCCGAGTCGAGTACGACTTGTACCTTTTTTCAATATTGCGCCAATCAAACCTGCGATAGACGTATCTCAGCTACCAAACTGCAGAAACACTTCTTTGTTGTTATACCACCTGATTTTGGAAAAAGTTAAAAGCCTACCATCCCTTATGGTACATGAGGAAGAATAACGACAGAAGATAAAAAAACAGCAGTCTCTCAATATAACGTTGATGGAAAACAGCTTGAAGCGTTCCTAGGACCGCTGGAAGCAAGCATTCTTCAAACGATATGGTGCTCTAAAAAGAGACCTATAACAGTAAGAGAAGTGCTAGGCGAACTCAAAAAGAAAAAACCCATCGCCTACACTACCGTCATGAATACGATGGACAGGCTCTATGAGAAAGGTCTGCTTGACCGAAAAATCGAAAAAAGCAAAGGTGGCGCCTACGTCTACTATGTTTATTGGCCTAAACTTGAAGAGGCAAACTTCAAAGAAGACGCCGTCCGCCAAGTGTTAAGTAGCCTATTGGACAACTTTGACGAGCTAGTCACCAGTTGTCTTGTCGAAAAGACTGCTGCCAATGACCAAAAATTGGAAGCTCTGAAACAAAAAATCGATAAAACCATAAAGGAAAAGAAGAAATGACCAAGTTATGGTGAGCGTAAACGATTTCCTGCTACAAATCTTTCAACCATACTTTTTCTATTCAGTAGTATTTCTATCAATAGCCTTTGTGTCCATCAAAATCTTCCTCAAATTTAACCCCTCCATATCGAGACGGCATCAAAGCATCATATGGCTTGTACCGCTTTTTATCCCGGTCGCCGTTTTACTAATCTTCCCTCCCCAAGCAGTGATAGGCGTCTCGCCGTCTATTCCTCAGATTTCGGTTCCAGTGGGCATGGGTATTGCTCCTTTTGGCTCCATCTTCTTTTCGTTCACCGGCTTAATGTGCATCAGCGGAGCAGTTGGGTCTACAATTTACCTATTGTTTATGATGTTTTTTGGAAGAAAAATAGCCCTAAAGCGTCTCCATGTTGTTATGATGGCTCAGGACGAGTATTTATCTCTCCAAGAGAAAGTTAAGGAAATCGCACATAAACTACGTATTTCTGAGCCAAAAATTGGTTTAGTTGATGATCTATTGCCCAACGCCTTCACAACAGGCTATGGACGGAATACAGTTATTGTTTTCTCGTTGGGACTTTTAAACACGCTTGACCTCAACGAGTTAACGGCTGTTGCATCCCATGAATTGGCCCATGTTGAAGCAAAAGATTACCTGTTCAAAAGCACGAGTTGTGGGTTGAACATTCTTTCATTCTTTAACCCCCTCTCATATTTCGCAGCTTCCCAGTCTCAAAAGGAGCGTGAGTTGCTTGCTGATGAAAAAGGTTCAGCTTTGCTTGATAGACCCAATTTAATGGCAGAGGTGCTTACAAAGGTCATGACAATGGTGCAGGAATTTCCTAAGCCCAGTCTTGCAGATAGACTTTCCACTAGCTTGTTCCTTGTTTCCCCTCTTGCCCACAGATCGGGAATACTTGCTACACACCCTCAAATAGCTCAAAGAGTGCAAAACATACATTCCGTCGCTTCTACGCATCCTAAAAAACGTCGATACATGATTTTCACGGCCTTGTTTTTGGGCATTCTTGTTTGCACAGCCTTTACAGTTGGTTATTCAACTATACAAGTTCAAAAGACCACTATCCAAAAAGAGGGCGCCTATCTAGCCACTGCGCAAAGTCTTGTTCTTTATAACGAATCTGCCCCATTTAATCCTGCTCATCCAACAGGCATCTTTTTCGTCAATGAATCAAGCTTGCGGCTTTTTCTATCATCTTTAACGCCAGGCAACTCTTATGTAGGTTATTATGTAGATGCCAATGGAGTAACTCACACTTACACATCAGCAATACCGAATATTACCACAATCAATGGGCAAAGTGTCTTAGTTAATGGGCACAGTTCCTTTTTGAGTAACGAATCGTATCCTTTGGATACTGCTCAAACGAGTAGTGCCATCATCAACAAATTGAACTGGCAAAGTTCTCCATAGGACGACTATCACTTTAAGCGATAGCATAAGTTGCAATTTCAACCGAGATATAATATTGATACTCTTGAGTTTCTAGGCGATATTATAGCATAACGCTAATTCAGAGGCTAACCATTAGTAACTATTTGTTTTCCGGTTAGAGATTAATATGATTGCTGTAATTGTGCTGGCGGCTGCAATACTAACGAGAAATACGTTTGTTAATAGACTGACCATTATATTGAGTTCATAGATGGCAAACGGCAGAACAAAGAAAAAGCCTGACAAAAAGCCAAGAACCGCGTACAAACTTAATCTTGACTGGATTCTCATATCTGTCATCCTATAATCTTCTTGGTCAATTCTTATTTAACTCTATTCGCAGAACACTTTTGTTCTCGACCAGAACAGCAACTGAATAGCTTTTCACTTACTCCCAAAACAAGTAACTTCAGTTTGCAATGGCGGTCGAGCGATTTTGATAAGCAAAATTTAGCCTTAATTGCTCAACTTGCATAGCTTCCGCTAAAACATAAATTGAATGGGGAAAAAAACTAGGAATAACAACAATAATCTCAATGTAATATTAAACAAAAAAAGAAAAAGATAAGGGAAAATTCTAAGTTCTGGTTGCGGTTTTTGCTTCTTGTGCTGCCTGTGGAGCATTCTGCTTGACAGAATTGATGCCGTTAACAATGTCTGTTACTGCATCAGTTAGGTTTCCGTCTATGAGTTCTTCGCTGCCTTTAACAATAGAGATTACACCAACTACGGTTAATCCAATGCCTGAGTAGCCTATGCCAGATGCAACAGAAGCAGTAATCCCTAAGATTGTAACGATTGCACCAAGAACAGCTATAATTTTATTTGTAGTTTTCATTTTCAATTTCACCTCCCATTAACAAGCGTGATTAAATCACCAGGAAAAACCAAGAGAATGTTAACACGTACGTTCGGAGCCCAGGCTGCACGCAGTAATCTCTTGACACAAAGCAACTTTTTTTATTCAATAACAAAAAACTAAGGCATAGCCTACTTGGCTGGGGCAGGAACCGCAACATCTGCATTAGCTTTCTTCATTACAGCCGCCTCCGCCTCATCCTTCAGGTCCTCAGCAGACTTCACACCCTCTACAAACCGCTCGTACAAGCCGAGCGTGCTGATATGCAGTTTTTTCTGTTCACTTGCAGTTTTGAGGGCTTCCACGATTATGTCATGGGCTTTCTCGCCGACTGCAACATCTTTTAGCACTGTAAGTTTGTCTTTGTTAAGGTCTTCGTATTTGCTGTTGTTGGGTAATTTGTACTCGATAATGAATTCGTGGTGTTCCTCTTCTGTAAAACCAAGCGCCGTCTGCAAATCACGGATAATTTTCAATGTAGACGCGGTTCCTTCTTTGGGAATCACATTAAGCAGATTTATTCTTTCAGCTGGATTAAACTTCAAATCATTCTCACCTCAATTAAGCGATTTAATTTACTTAAAATGAAAAACAAAAAGAAACTAACTGGAGGCAGGGGCCGATGTTGTTGGAGAAGCTGTCGTTGCAGTCGCTGCTGCCGCCATGGTCGCGTTCAAGGAAGCGGCTGTAATTGCTGGCACTCCAAATATCGTTGCCAGTGCTGCGATGGTGTCTGGGAAATCGTTGAATACTTGCTGAACCGGTGGCATGAAAGGTTGACCTAGAGTTTGTTGAGTAACGATGAAGCCATTTGAGACTTGCTGAACTGTAACACTGACTAGGGAAGGAGTTGACGGTGTTGATGGTGCTGCCAAATCAATCACCTCCTAATTTTTGGGTTAATTCATCGAGGCGTAACCGTAAATGATCTATTTCCATTCTCGCTTTGTCTAATTCTTCTCTGAGCTCATCGTTGATGATTTCTTGCTCGTCAAGTTTTTTGACTATTAATTGTTGGACGCATAAATGCCAGCCATCCATCGTGGATGATTCATAGAATCCGTCTTTGTTTTTGAGGTGCTTTATGCAGTCTGGGTCAATTGTGTCGCCTTTAAGTTTGATTTTGCGGATTAAGTCAAAGTTTATTTTTTCATTGAATTCATCATGCAATAACTCATTGAACGCTGAGGGTGCATGGATATAGTAGATGTAGGCTGAGTATACGTAGTTCCAGTAAGAGCTTGATGTTCCGCATGATCCGGCGCCCCCATAGATGGTTATCCCTGCGGTTAAGCTGTTTATGACGTTGCAGTAGAGGTATTGAGTGTCCACTATTTGCCATGGGTAGCTGTATGAACCGCAATAGTATGATCCGCCCGATTTTGGAAGTATGTTTCCGCCCACGTTGATGGCACCGCAGCTTAGACCACCGCAAGAAACATCCCCAATTGAATCTATAGAGAATACTACTCCTCCGCCCCATGAGCCCCTGTAATAAAACCAGTTGCCGTTAGTCATGATGTTAAAGGCGCCGTCATACCATTGGATGCCGCCGTTTCCTGTTCCAAAAAAACCGTTTCCGAATATGGCGTTGCTGTAACTTGTGCCAAGAATTTCAACGGAGCCAGCGACGTAAGCTGTTACGCAAGAAATTCCAGCCCATCTGTTTGAACCACTGCCAAGACCGTAAGCATTGTCACTGATCGGGTTAACGTTGCCATTCATGTACATCGTGACAGCTGCGCCAGAAGCACCGCCAAGGTATAACGTGCTTGATGAGTTGAGCCAGGAACCGCTAACCCAAAAATTACTAGCTTCGCATTGACCTGTAACGTTCATGCCGCCGTTTATCTGGACGAAGTCCCACATGCCGATCTTACGTGTGCTGCCTATGTAGGAGCCGACTATCATCATGCCGTTCGTAGTCGAGTCAATAGCTATTATCGACATGGACGTCGAGCAGTCCGACCATATCGAACCCCAACTGTTTTCAAATCCAACGCTCCCGAGACGACCGTAGCCAGTCGCCGTTACGCTGTTGGAAACCGTCATGTTGCCCGACTGGTCCAATAGCAAGAGGTCTACAGTCCAAGCATAATCCACAACATCTAGCCTTTGCCCTGATGCACCAAACTGAATAGTGCACCCTGAAACAGAATCGGTGCGGCAGAATATTTGCGGATAACCTGAATTGTTTGCGCCTCCTCCTCTGGTTCCAATTTGATGGTAACCTGAAGATACTATCCAGCCATAAGTGGTTAGGTCTCCGGCAGTGTCTAAAATCATTGTGTAACTGGAACCATGTGCCCAATAGCATTGACCGTTGCTGTGCAATCCAAACAGGTTAGTTCCAGTAGAATTATAGATCGCGCCATGGCTACCATTGCTGATGTAGTAGCAAAGGTTCCAACCGTTAAAACCCGCACCATTTGCTCCATTGGCATACAATTGAGGTGCGGTCACCGCGTTTGCTACCGTTCCGCCATTCCAAGCAATGCTTCCAGATATTGTGCCAGTAACGGTTAGGTTGCCGTTTATGTACACCATAGGATTAGCTGTGCCAGTTATGTAAAGAGGGTTCCCGTAGGTATTCAGAATATTGTAGACTGTTGACCCGATGGTGTAGTTACCGTTTATTACTAAATAGGTGGCTCCGCCGTACACTCCAATTTTGATTGGTGCAGACGCGTTCGTGCATAAGACACTGTCGAACACTGCATCGCTGGTTGTGTTCAATGCTTGATTTGGCAACGAAGAAGCCGCAGCGTAATAACTTGCCAACTGCCCGTTCAGTTCGGTTGCATTTGTAGCTGTAGCTGCATTGCCAGTGCATGACCCTGAAGAACCAGAACAGTTACCCATAACATTGCCAGAAAACGCCCCAGTTATCGTGCCATTAACAGTTAGGTTTCCATTGACGTACATGATGGGGTTAGATGTGCCTGTTACATAGAAAGGGTACGCATAGGTGTTTAGAATGTTGTAGGCAACGGAGCTAATCGCGTAGTTGCCAACCATCACCAAATAAGGAGCTGAAGGATTAGAGGATGGCGAGATCTTTATGGCTGCAGAAGTATTCGTACAATTAACACTATCGAAAACTGGATCCGCCGAGGTTAAGCCAGTTAACTGTGAAAATTGTATGGGCATTGACGTGTAATTTGAAATCTGGCCGTAAGGTATAGTCCAGCCAGACGGGACAGCTCCAGAACCTGAAAGCGTGGCAGGAGTGACAGCGGATCCAAGCTGAACCGTTGCTATTGTGCCGCCAAGAAGTGTGAACGTAACTTGCGCATAGGTTGGCGCTGAACTGCCCTGGCCTTCCAAAAAGTACCCGCTTGTACCCAGCGGCAACTGCCCTAATGTTGTTGTTATAGTGATCCATTTAGGCGGAGCGCCTGAACCTTGACTTTGTAAAACCTGTCCGCTTGAACCAACCGTAGCGCTCCCAATAGTTCCTGTGTTTAGCGGGCACAGCAAAGTTATGGCTGAAGACTCCAGGCAATTCAAGAAATCAGTGTAACAGAAGACCTGGTCAACCCAGAGGAACGGGTACTTGTACGTTCCTAAGCCAATCATTGGCGCAGTATAGGGCGGTCCAGATTGCGGAGTTATCGTCGCAGTTGCCGCGGAGCCGTTTTGGTTTGCAACCGACGGAATAATATAGGTAAGATAGCTGCTGTTGAAGGTTAAAAACGAAGCTGGAAACCCAGAAGAAGGCACAGGCAACAACGGATTATTGCCAAGCATCAACGAAGCTACGTCACCAAAATTATCGGCTAATGTCACATACATGCCCGACGTGTTAGGGTCGCTGCCATCCGGCATGGTCTGCAAAGCAGCGGAAGCATTAGCCAGCTTGGCTACAACGCCGTTAATTGAAGAAGTCGCATTGATCAATGCGAGGAAAGCACCTGCAGGAGTGACAATTTCTAAAGTGCTTTTCGTCAAGTTCTTGGTGATGCGGTAAATCGCATAATTACCGCTTAAGCCAAGTTCGGCACCATTTGAGATAGTGACCAAATCTCCACTGTTCAAAGCGGCTGTTTGAGAAATGTCAGCTTCAAGCGGGCAACCGCTGTTAGTTTCTGCTAAACTCTGCAGATACGCGGCTGCCAACGCATTCAAAGACGCCTGGCTGGTAACAGCATTATTTGTTAATGTAATTGTGTTGTTGCCTGCTCCGACGCTACCCGCGGTGCCAATGATTACTTGTCCGGTGGGGCTTACTCCGCGGATAACTACTCCTGAATAGGCTGTTTTGCTTCGATCAAAGTTAACCTGGCTTTGTGTGTCAACGGTTATTGCGGTTGGTGTTTGATTGCCTTTAACACCGATAATAACTGTTGAACCCGAATTGTAAACGTTCTGGTTAAGAAGAGCGGCTAAGTTTTGAGCAGCCGTTAAGCAATCCGTTGAATTAAACTGTATATTAACGGATGTTGTTGGGCAAGAGCCAGCGGTCATGCCGGATGCAGCGCAGATCGCAGCTAAGACCGTGTTTGCAGCTACGTTATTGTATGCGCCGGTGATTTGGCGTTTCTGCATGACTTCAAAAGTGTTATTGTAGACTGTGCAGGTTATCTGAGTAAACGTTGCTGTGTAGGCCATAAGTAAACCGCTGAAAATAACGGTGTTTCCCCACAGCAGTTGCACTTGCTGGTTGCTCTGTACAAAGGTCAAGTTCGCCGATGTGTTAGGAATAATAAAATCAAGCTCAAGCTGGCCGTTCAATTCGTCAATAATCTGGCTGAACAAGGCATTCGGTACCGTAACCCAACTGGTACCGTTATAATATTGGATTGTAAAAACCATTAGAGATTCACGTAGGATGCTGCATGCTTAAAGATCAAAGTAAATTTTAGTATGGGATTGTTTGCGTAATCTTTTGTTTGGATGAATGTTGCTTTATCCAGCTTCCAGGTGCTGTTTAGGCTGGATCGGGGCGTTGATAATGTGCAAACTAAGCCTCGAAAACCAAGCAGAGGCGTAACATAATTGGAATCCAGGTAAGCCATGTTCTGGCCTGAAACGTTAAGAACCCCCTCCAAAGTCAACTGGCGAATATCACTGCCAATAGAAACTAAAACGGGTTCTTGCTCGGGAATTGTAATCGTTGTGTCGTCAACGGTGGGCGCTTCATCGGTTACTGTTTGCGGCGCCAAGGGCAAAGTAACCGTCGTGGATCCCTGCGTTATCTGCCAGCTCATCTATAGCACCTTATTCATGAGTCCTTTCTTGTACATAGCGTCGCAGATGCCTTTGCTCACAGCATCTCGTGTTTGCTTGAGGGAAGCGGAACCTGTAATGCCGCCGTTAATTGTGATGTTGGGCGAAGAGATATTCACGTTGCTTGTTCCGGAACCACCCTTAAGGTTAACGTTGCCAGCTAAACCTTGCAGGCTACTTCCTAATGTGTTGGTTTTATGAGCAAGTTGATCGCTAAGCGCGATGCTCTGAGTAACTTGTTTGTTGAATTCTTCCGCAGCTGGAGCAGCATGCGCAAAACATAGGTGGCCAAGGGCTGAACTCAAGTCGCCAATCAAGCTACTAAGAGGCTTCACAGCGTTCGCAACAGCATTAATCGCCGTTTCAAAAGCCTTCACCGGAATCAACGCAACTTGCAAGTCTGCAACAAGAATTTCTTTGAAAAAGTTAGCCACCGGCAAAAGAATCGTTGTGTAAGCCCAGTTAAGCCCATTCCACAGGGCGTCTCCGGCACTCTTCAAATCATTAAAAGCACTAAGAAGAGCTCCGCCGATCACGTGCCCCAAGTCATTCATGACGTCGCGGAAGGGTTTGCAGTGCTCATAAGCCTCATAAAATATAGCAGCTAACGCCGTAACTGCCAACACAACAAGCATAATCGGGTTTGCGTCGCAGACAGCATCGAATAATCCCATTGCACCCGTCGCTGCTTCCGTAGCACCTACCTGGATCCACTGAGCGGCTGACTGCGCATCAGTCGCCGCTGTACTAGCGATTGTGCCAAGCGTCCCAGCTTCACGAAGACTGTTCAACGTCGTCATAATACCGACGACACTGGGAATAACTGTTAACGCAGACATTATCAAGGTGCTGTTATAGTTTCGTTGAGCTTCTGAAACCCGTTCCTGATCAACGCTTTGAGTTTGCTCTGCTAAAGCCAGTTTGTTCTGTGCATCCTGTGCCTGCAAGCTTGTGGGACCATATTCTGCGACGGCTTTATTGTATGCTTGCTGAGCTAAAGTCACGGAGTTTGCGGCTTTCTCCTCAGTTAAGTTTGCCCTGGCAAGTGAAGTCTGGGCGTTCTCAATGTTGTTTACGCTCATATAGAGCATGGCGCCGCTCATGGCCATCGTGTTCATCTGCATTGCATTTTTGCTAAAGCTGCTGCTTGAAGCCTCAGTCGCTTCACCCGCCTGTTGGGTGCTGACTGTAACTTGATTCATGCTTATCTGAGCTGAATCTGCCGCTTGATTGAAAGAATCCTGCATCTGAACAGTATCAGCCTGTACAGTAGTCGTCATGCTGGTGACGCTGCCTGCAGTGCATTGCATGCTATCTGACACATCGGTGCTCATTGAGTCGGAAGCTTCGCTGACATTGCTGCTCATATCGGTAAAGTTGCTGCTGACCTCTTGGAAAACATCCGAAGCATCGTCAGTTGCAACAATGTCTATTTCTGCAGGAGCTCCGCTCATTTTGTTTTAGCCTTCTGACAATTTTTTAAACCACACTGCTGATTGGATTAAAAATTCCAGTTGAAAATTCGTTAAGCTTGCCGCATACTCTAAAGTGTAGTGGTAGAGGTTGATGACGGCTGCGATCCGCTGGGCTTCGCTGCTCCAGTAGATCCAGTCATTGACCGCCTCACCATTCGCGGTAAAAAACCCTCATTAAGCAAAGCCTTCTCTAGGGCACGAACAAGGTCCCATGGGGCATCGCGCAGGTCCTTTTCTATTAAGTCTGGGTAGCATGGCTTCATCATCTTTAGAAGTGCCTGCAGTTCGAATTCGCGCTGATCATCCTTGTAAAATTTGGCTAAATCGCTCAGCTCGTTATGGGTTAGCAATACGAATTTGACCCATCCGGCGCCAGGCACATTCGCTTCTTGCGGAACCTTACTATTCTTAAGCAAGGTTACGCTGAAGTTTTTGAAACGCTCCTTCTGCTCAGCCTCGTACTCGTTGAACGCAGCTTTAAGTTTCTCGAAACCTTCACTATCAAATTTTTCTTCACTCATCAAATCACCTCATTAATAATTTCTAATTTTTGGATAAGAAAATTGAAAAAACAAAGAGAAGGAAAAGGTACTAGAAAGTGCTTGTGGCCACACTTTGTGCTTCACCGCTGATGTCGTTTGCAATGGTGCCTTTCTGTCCGTTTTTCACACTGTAAGCTGTTAAGACAACGTTGCTCAAAGTGATTTTTGGAGTTCCGGATCCCGTAGAGGTTCCTTGTGGACCCCAAATAACCGTCACCAAAGTGCCGTTGAGAACATCTGTAAGTAATGCTGCATAGTTTGCAGGGACATAAAGTGCTGAAGCTTTGAACGTGTAGGATTGGTTGCCGCTTGCCGTGAAAGCTGGCGACGGAGAGCCACCAGATGCGCAAACGTATTCCTTAATCATTTCCGCTTTGACATCCATAGTGAAGTCCGTGAGAAAACCGATTGCCGCTCCGCCCACCTGGACAACTGCATTCCGACTTAGAACTGGCGTAGTTGCTAAACTCATATTTTTCACCTCGATTACAATGGTTACTTAAAACCGTTAACCTTGAAGTAAATCTTTGATTTGCTGCTCAATCTCAGGTGCTAATTCGCTAAGATGTTGATTGACTGAGTTTGTTAGGAATAGCCGTGCAGACATTTTCTTTGTTCCAAACTCAACATAATATGCATAGGGCGCTGTAGCCTTTAGTTTAATTTGAAAATTGCTGGGTTGCTCGATTGCTATTGTACTTTTCAAATATCCAGTTCTAACGGGAACTAACGTGTTTGCCGTAGCCAAAATATCCTGAGCGACATTCATCATTGCCTGCCTGACAGCTTCCGGGTACTGCTCACAGAGGCATTCAAAGCAGCTGCTCAGCGCGTCGAAATTCGACAAATTGACCTGAACAGAAATGCTCGTTCTTTTTCACCTTTATGTGTGTCTAAGCTATTTTCGTTACTCTGTGCTCTACTAGAACTTGTGAGCCGTTTTTGTAAGTCACAACCCAAGTGCTAAATTTCGTCTTAAATTTCTGGTTTGCCGCCCTTTTTTGTTCTGCCATTCGCTTCACCTGCCTATTAACCTGAGATGCTGAAGTACACGGCGTCAACGTTGATCATAACGCGGGTTACTTCAGTTGCGTTACTGTGAATCGGCTCTCCAGTGACAGCATAGTTTGGGTCTTGCAAGTGAATAATACGAGTGACTTCAGCCTGCAAAGCTTCCAAAGTGGATTCTGCAGTCGCTAAATCAGCCGCGCTTTGGCTAGCGTTGACGACAATTACGTCGACGACAAGTTTTTCAGTAACCAGGTAACATTCGCGGCTAAGCGCGTCAACCTGCTTGCTTGGGCTCGCGTTGTAGACGGCTATTTGTAAGGATCCTTTTCCCTGAGTAATCCCAATCGCATCCATCCGAGTTGTAGGCCACAAAATATTCGCGGTAGCCACCGGATTTGATAGCCCCCAATTCGCCTTTAGCAACTCTGAAACTGCCAAGGCTTGATTAGTTGACATCTAATTTTTTCTCCGCCTTCGACCGAAATAATAAAGAATCCAACCTACCACGAAAAGCGCTATAGCAACGGGGATAAGCAGAAGCCTCAGTTTTCGCTTTGCCATTCCTAACGCCACCGTCCCCTGTACTGGGGAACTTCATTTCCCAGGCGTGCTTGAGCGCTTACTGCTCCAGTTGAAAGATTCGCCATATTTCGAGTAAAGCTGTCTTGGAAGCTTTGCACTGCGCTTTCAAAAGAGAATTTTCCTACAGTGCCTTTAGTTACAAATAAATCGCCGAGCTTGTAATCTGCCGCGCCCAACAGCATCCCGCCGCTCGCGGCAACTAAAACGGCCATGCATGCAAGGTCAAGTGCGGCTAACTGCGCAAACGGGTAACGCGGATCCGTCGATGTTACACTGGGAGCAAAGCTGCCGATGTAAGTGTTCGCGTGATCTACGTATGCTTGGACGCTGTTGCTTGAAACAGAAAGCCCATAAACAAGATAATTGCTGTTGCCATCAGGTCCCGTCGCATTTAGAAAGCCAATAACTTCCTCAAGCGAAGTAAAAGCTGGATAAGTTGACATGAAAAGTCTCCGTGAATTGGTTAATTTGAAGCCGGCTTTACGGTTCCAGACTCAAAAGACTGGAGCAAACAAATAATCGTTTAACTGGTTGAATAGCCCGTGGATTTGCATACGCAGAAGCCGTTTGCAACGTAGGGTGTTTTGCGGTAGCTTGTGAACGGGATAATTTTGCGTAGTCTTTTCTGGATATCGATGTCGGTTGTGATTTCTTGTTTGGTTACCATGAAACCCATGGGTGCGTAGTTGTTGTTTGGGTTTTGGCCGTCGCTGATGCCGTAAACTGTGCCTGCGGGAACAAGATTGCTGACTAGTAGTGTCCATATTCCGAGTTTTTGTTCAACTTCGTTGGTGAGTGGGTTGGTGACTTCGCGGAATAAGTTGGGGTAAGGCAAGTTGCGCAGAGATTCTTCTTGGATTGGGTTGATTGCGATGTATTTCATTATGAAATTGTGTTGTTTTATGAGTCGGTTCATTTTGTTTAGGTCTTCGAGGCCTACGCCGCCGCTAACTGTGATTGTTGAGCCTGTGACGCTGATTGTGTTTCCCGTGCCTGCAAAAGAGTTGCCGTTCGCTGCCCCTGCGCCATCTATTGCGGTCCAGCTGTCTAGCTCTATTTGGTACATCGTGCGGAACGCCAGACGCATCATTTGAGTATCAACTACGCCGAGTTCAAAGTCAGTGATCATTTCTATGGGGATTTCGACTTCTTCGCCGTAAGTATCAGGCGTGATACTGACGCTCGTTAATGGAGTGAAGTCTAGTACTGCGGGTGCTGAGATGCCTTTTCGTTGAATGCCGATTGCGACGTTGCCTGCTTCTTTTACGTATGTTCGGGTGCGTCCTTTGATAATTGGGTCTGGAACAAACAGCTTGGCGAAAATCATGGCGTTGGTAGCCATCTGAAGGATCTTTTGGTGCAGCTCTGGGTATTGAATGGCTGGGCTATCATCCATTGTTACTTGATCTGGTGCAAAACTCATTTTTCGTTTTCTCCTTTATTTTTTATTTAGAATTTCTCGACTTGACGAGTCCAAACTTGAAAGATTGGAGTTAGGGAATTACTATTGCTTGACCGCCGTTAGATGCGCCGGTATCGCATAGGCAGTGTTTGGTTGTTGGGGTGTTGTTGGTTACTCCGACTCCGCCTGCAGCTGAAACTACAAGGTCGCCTGGGTTGATTGTGCCGCTAGCTGTGATTCTGGCTTTTACTTTGCCAGTCATGACTGTGCAGATTTTGCCTGCCACCGCGCCGACTTTGACGATGCCAACCCATTCTTGTGCTCCTGTGGTTGGGGAAACCGTGCCGGGTCCGCTGATGTAGACAAACTGTCCTGCTGTGACGCCGCCCGCGCCTGCAATAAATGAGAGGTCTGTTGACGACGGCTGTTGAACGAGAGGACCTGAATTTTCAAATGACATTTTACTGCATGCCTCCCTGCGTTACCTGGGCGTCAAAGGTTCGTTTCTTTTGTGCGGCTGCTGCAAGCTCTTTGAAGTAGGGCGGGACTGCCACCATTCCCGGCTGAGTCTTCTGTGGTTCCAAGTGTTCGTTTAGGACTCCTGCGACTCCTTTTCCGGGTGTACGTTGCTTTAGTGCTTGTTTTATGGTTTCGTCGACTTTAGCCGCTATTGCGGCGGTTTCCAGTTTGACTGCTTCTCTTGCGGCTTCAACTGCTTTTGTTACTGCTTCGGCTGAGGCTTTGTTGCATGCTTCTGACAAGTTGTTGGCGTGCTTTTCCATCATTGCCTTTATGGCTTCTGCATCTAAGGGTTGATTTGTTGACAATTTTCTCTCCTCCGAATTTTTGTTTTCGTTTTTTTGGTTAGCTCCCTTTTGGGAGTGTGCCTGGGAATTACAACTTAAACAACTAAGGGTCAAAGCGCTCGCACATAGCCCACATGGAACTTTTTCTTTTGATGAAAGCGCTTTTCTAATGGCTTCCTGTTGATCTGCTTTCATGGCAGCCGCAAAACCAACGGGCTTAAACTTGGCATGCTCATAGGCGCCTATGGAGACAATGCTTAACTCGACAAGGCGTGGACGACGCATTATTTCCCAAGCTCCTCGGCAAATATGGACCAAATTCATTTGGTCGTCTCTTGAACGAGAACCACATAGGCTGCAGTAAGCTTCCCCAAGAATACGTGGGCTAACACTGTTGACGTATTCTCGCTCGATTTTTGCGAGCAGTTCCGCATCGCCGCTAACCTCACCCTCAAAAGGAACAACAACTCTGCCGTCAACTGATGCTTGGGGCGAATGCAAAATGTTGATGACGCCTTTGATGTCTTCCACTCGGTCGCCATGGTCAACGCGAATCTGAGCATTTTGGCTAACAGCGACGAAATAAGGTAGTTCTTCAGCGGGGATTTGCCAACTATTCGCGTTAACTGTGTCGTCAATGGCCGTACCTTGAATGATCAGGACTTTGCCGTCAGGGCTTCGCTTGAAAGTGACGGGCACATTGTAGTCTAGATGAATGTTGGGTTTAGAAACGCTCATTGTCCTCTCTCTTTAGTTACCAGTAAACGTCATGGTCACGAACTACGAGGCAAACACAGTTGGGATGCAGATTCACGGCAAAAGTGTCCTCGTCAAGCCATTCTCCATAAGGAAACATATCCGCAAGTTCGTCCGGATCCTGCAGTTCGTAGACGTCATTGTTGTGGTCTTGGCAGTTTTGGCAGGAATTGGGACTAGGTTTTAGGCCTTCAGTTACATAACGCCAAACAGTGTAGCGGATTGCTGGGTTAACGACGGCTGCCTTGAAAGCCTTGAACGCAAGAAAAGCGTTGAGGGCGTCTTGCATTTCATTGTCTTGGAATTTCTGAGATAACATAGCTTTTCCCGTTCATGCTTAGCTTTCTTTGAGAAGCCTTTAGTTCAGGAGAAAGCTGCGCGTCACCACTTTTGCTGATGGCGCCGGAAGGCATTGCTTGGTTGTAACTTTGACGCATCGTTGCCAGATTGCCCCAGACTTCTTCTGGCAAGCCAAGTTTTGCGCGGGCTTCTAAATCTCCGGTTAGGCCTGCTTGGAAGAGTGCAATTTGTTGGTCAACCAAAACGTCTGCTGAAGGTTCCCAGATTGGTCGCCACTTTATCTTTGGAATCTTATCCGAAGTAATGAGCGATCCTGGAAAGTCGCCTTGCAGGATAGCTGGGAACAACTCGGTTTCGTAAGTGTACTTTATGTGTTCTTGGCGCATGCGAAGGCGAGTGACAAATTCCTGCATAACTATGTCAGCGGTTGATCTGTTTGCGTTTTCAATTTCTCCCAAAAATAATTTAGGAACGCCTAACTGTGCGTTACGTTGAGTTAGCAGGTAGTTTAGCCACCATTCAACCCGTAAGCCGCGAGTCATGCTGTCGATGGGTATTGGTGTTACGTCGTGTTTGAATGCGAGGTCAGTTCCTTGCTGGCGTTCTGCCATGCCATCGATAAATGCCTGCAGTTTAGTGTCAGACCATTCGGCTTTTTCTGTACCGCATTGATAGGCAAGGATGGGTTTGGTGTAGATTTTCATTATGGTTGCCATGTCATGCTGGAAATCGTCTGTAAGCGCCTGAATCAGCAAGGTGCTTCTTAGCAGGCTAACTCCGTAGGCGCTGTTGTACCTGCCCGAACCTTGATTGTGCAAAGTACGCAAGATGTCTTGGGGCTCAAAAATTGCAGGAGGCACAGAAAGCAACTGAATGTAGCCGAAAACGTTCATGTAAGCGTCGCGACGAATCCGGACATAAAGAGGATCCAGAGGCTTAAGCCACTCGACCCGCTGATTATCTTCATCTCGACAAAGCTCAGTAACGCTAAAGCCGTTGACCAAAGCATTGTTTTCCTGGATGCGAGCGACAGAGGGAACGTTATGGGAATCCAGCCACTCGCTCAAATAATCGTTGAATGTAGAGTTGCCGCCTTCCAGCTCAAGCCAATTGCTAACCGTCAAGTTAACGCGGACGTCCACTGCTGCAGCAATGTATGGGTTGTACTCGTAAAGGGCTTGCAGTTTCGGCAGATCGTCGACGGGCGTGATTCCCCAAATTCTATCATACAGGCTGCTGTAAGGCGGAGTGACAAAGCCTATTCCTGCACTTTTGAGAGTGTACCTACTGAGATATTCTTGCAGTACCGAATCCCTTGTGGACCTGAACGGGATCTCCTGCTCAATTTGCTGCTTAGCCGTATCCTCAGCCACATTTCGCATGGGATTTGGCAACGAGTCATTTCGTGGGGCAGGGAGGATTTTGCTTGCAACCTGTCCAAAAGCGGACCTAAAGTTTACCATTTACTGAGTACATCCATTAATGTCGATTGGGAAACGCAATTCCAACGCCTGAAGAGGGTGAGGGTGAGCGTTTTAGTTGCCAAGCGGCTAATGCGAGAGCAATAACTGCATCGTCATGATAGCCTTCGGGTGCTCCATACTGCACGTTGCCGCTTCGAGTAGTCTTGTACCCATACAGCTTAAGCTCGTTAATCAAAACAGGAATTGCTGGGATTGTGAGCTGATGGTTCTCAATCATTATGCTCAGGTTTTCAATGAGGTCTTTTTTTGTGGAATTTGTGAATTTGTAGCCGTCCACATGCACTTTTTCTCTGCAAAGTTCATCTTCAATTGGGTCGCCAACTCCGGTGCTGTCGATTAGCAAACGGGCATCATAATTCTGGGCCAGTTGAACGATCCGTTTTCTTTGAAACACCCAATCCAACTCGTTGAATCGGTCAAAGGCAACCAAGTGACCATCAATATCTAAGACAACTAGAACCGTGAAATCTTCCAGCTTTGCAAGGTCGCCGCCCATGACGTACTTCTTTTTTGGTTGAGGAAGTTCGAAGCCGCCTTCAACAATCCGATCGACGCCCCGGAAGACACTGCCGACGTCTTCTAAGAACTGTGCCAGGACCTCTTGACGATAAGCCAACTCAGGCATATCCCGAGCAAACGAGGCGATTTCGGCTGGATCCAAATACGGGTTGCTTGCACTTGGAAAGCTCCAGCTCTTGTAATCTGGCTGTTTTGAATCTTGCCCTCTTGTCCAAAGCTGGAAATACCAGTTGTGTCCTCTTGGTGTGCCGGTGAAGAAGGCGATGCCTTTTTCATCCATCAATGCAGGCCTAAGAGCAAGTGTCCAGGCTTCCTCGGCAATTTGTGCGCCTTCGTCAACCCAAAGAACTTTTACGCCTTGGCTGCGAAGTGAGTCGGGGTTGTCTGCGCTCTTAAACCAAACATGCCTATTTCCCAGCAAGAGCACGTGGCGGTCGGCTCGGTGAATTTCCTCGATTAGTTCAGCTGGGCAATAGTTGAAGAATTCGCTCCATTGCCGCTGGGTATGCCAATAGGTGGGTGCGACTGCGAAGCCGACGATTCCATATTTTTCTTTTCCTTCGCCTTGTTGCCACATTTGCCTTATGAATTCGTTGGCGCCCGCGACGGTTTTGCCCCAGCGCCGTCCGCAGTTGAGCACTCGGAAACGGGCGTTGCTATAGTGGAATTGGCATTGTCCTGGGTGGGGTTTGTATCGGATGCGTATTGTTTTTTGCATACTTCAGGGTCTTCCCATCGGATGTTGATTTCTTCAGACTGCGATTGCACGGTTGGTTTGGCGCCGCTAAGCTCTGCGAGATCTATGTTGATTTGGCGCATAAGATTCAAAGCTGCGATGCGTGCCCTGTCGCTTTTAGCTTGGCTATACATGAAGCTGGCTTTACGGTACAACTGCACGTGACAGTTTTTAGCCTTCAACAGAGCCTCGGAGAATTCCTGCAGAAGAGGCTGCCATAACGCTCTGTGAGCCATCTCTCGATACACCGTCGCGGTGTGACAAGAGAATTTGATTGATGTTTCTGCAACAATTTCCTTAAGAGTTAAGCCGTCTCCTTCGAGCTTTAGCTCAAAGAGGCGTCTTTCAAGCAGATCTTTATCCAATAAAATCACTTTAACTGCAGATTTTGCGAATTTTAGGCACATACTTTAATGATACCGTTAAGCGACCGCGGCTGTTTGACCTGACGAGTTCTCGGTTTATTCTTGTGTCGCCTCTTCCATGGCTGCCATGACCGACACGTTTAATGATCCAGTTACCAAGGTCTCCACGAACTAGCTGCGGGTTGCTTGTAATCAGGTAGAACGGCAACCTGGTTTGGGATGTGTAGAGCTCTGCGATAAAGTTCAGCAGACGTTTCCCAACACCTATCCCTTGATAGTCAGGTAGAACCACAAGACGGCTAACCCGATAGTAATTTGCCTTCATGCGAACATGTGCTACCGCGATAAAGGCAATGGGCTTTTCGTTATACAGTGCTACGTAGCATCTGACTCCTGCGCCCAGTTTGCCGTTTAGATAGTGATATTGCCGAAACATCTGCCACATGGAACCGCCGCACCGATAAACTTGGATCTCAACGGGCGGCCTGATTCTTTTTTTCGACTAAACTCCATTGTGTCAGTGCAGAAAACCCAATCGGGATCCAGCCAATCGATCACGTCATAGTGACAGGTAACTGCTATGAATTTTTTGTTTGTTCTTCGGACGGCTTTGCTTATGGCATAGGCGCTAACTTTAGCAATCTCACGGTCCACGACGCTTGTAAATTCATCAAATACGATTTGTGGCTGCTCAAGGCTTAGAGCTCTTGCGATGTCTACCCGCATTTTCTCTCCTTGACTGAGGGCATCGTAGCTTTTGAGCCAATCAGGAGGTGAAGCAAAACCCACACTACAGAGGTTCTTTGTTATCTCGTTGACCTGTTGTCCTTCAGGAAAATCGTCGAGAATACATTCATGGGTATAGGCAAAATCTTTGATGTAGCTTTCAGCAAAGAGAGTTTTGGCTATGCTCGTTTTACCAGTGCCGCTGCGACCAACTATAACGCCGATCTGCCAAGCGTTATCCTCAATCGGAATTTGTCCGATGAAATGTTTCTCCATTTTGCAGTCAACGAGTGTGAAGCTGCCGATGACTGATTGCGCTCGGAAACTGTTTGGCTTATTCCAGGTTCTCACAAAGTCAAAAGACGGCACTTGTACCCCTCACCTGTTAGTTTGTTGAAGATGGCTTGTTGGTGAACCTCATCTTCGCATTCAATTACAACCTCAAAAGTCGCAGCAAGCGTTATACCTTTTTCTTCGCTCAAAAGATTCTTGAGTTTCTCATCGGAAACCATAACCAAATACTTGAGTTCTTCTTCCTTTCCCGCTTCGATAATGCGTTCATACTCAGCCCTGTCAAGTTCAGGGTCATGCTTGCCTCTGAGCTTGTTTAAGACCTGTCTGAGTAATCTGCGGTCAACATCTTCTACGGGCAAGCGAATAACTGAGACTTCAACCATACCCAAGGCTTTAGCGGCTGTATATCGTTGTTCTCCGTCAGCGATTAAGAGGTCCTTGTTGGTTATTATGGGAACGATAAAGCCCCATTTCTTAATAGAAGTTTTGAGGCGTTCGAGCTGTTCTTTGCTCATCTTGTTTGGGTTCTGCCCATCCGTCTTAACGTCGCTGATCTTTACCGTTTCAGCAGCTGGAATAACTATGGACATCTATCGGATAACCAACTTTTCAATTAGAATAACAGCAAGACTAACCAAGCCCACAAGGCTCGTACTGCCTAAAGCAATGAGAATTTTTTGGGTAACTTCCAGCTGGTGAACTTTGGCAACAAGGCCTGACTGTAGGTCCTCGCCAACCAGGGCTTTTTCTATTCTGTTGACCTGGGCTGTGTTTGTGTGTATTGCTGTGATGTAGGGGCAAACTGGGTTTTTGTTTGCATCCGGACAAATCTCTGGCTGTTCAGCTTCTTCTTCATTTAATTCCAATTGAAACTCCTCCACAGGCTTGTACTATTTGGAAGGCGCCTTGACCAAGTGGATCGCGAAGAACTAAACCAGGCTCAACTTCAGGCACCGCTTCGGGAGCGGCCTGCTCAAAGTTTGCCGCCAAATGCTGAACAACTTCATCGATCGTAGTTAGGCAAACGATTTCGCTGATTAGCCTATCACGAAAAGCCTCTCCGCTAACAAAACCTTGTGCATCATGCCATTGCTGGCGTAGTTCGTATGATTTAGACGAACGTCTAAGTCCTCGTTTATGTGTCATACTAGAAAGCCGCTCACCACAACTTTTGGATGAAGGGGGCGAACTCAGAATAGCCTGGAGCAACTGCTCCCCCGCCAAGAGTTTTTGCGCAGAAGATATAACATCTAACATAAAAAACTATCTATTGTATCTCTAATCGCGTCAAGTCGATTTTTAGCTAAAACAGGTCTTAAAAGCTTTTTTTAACGTCAAGCTAAGGCTTTAGCTTCTTGGTCATTTTTTTTGGAGTATACGGTTTGAGAGGTATGCTTACAGGGTGTTTCGGCATTTTGTGAAGTCTCTCACTATTTTTTGGGTTGTTAATATTTAACAATTGTTGTTAAGACGTAACAAAAGCCTTTTCTCGGAAAGTCAAATGCTAAATTTGATGAAACTGCGACGGACAAAAACCGACAATTCAGGTTCCAGAGGCACCATTATTACCTATATGCAAGGGTGAAGGCTGCGACAACAAACTTTCTCATTCGAATAAGAGTGAGTATTGCCGTAAATGCTGAGAAAAAATCGTGCATACATTCACGCAACAAACTAAAAAAGTCCCTGAACGTCGCTTTTGAGCTTGTCTGCAACAAGCAACAGTAAGACGAAAACATACACAAATGCGCCAACATTGCACAACCCTAAACGTCAATTATCGTATAAGAGGATTATGCCTTAAAAAACTAAAAAAAGTTTGAAGTTCGCTTTTCAGAAAGACTGAGCTTATGTTGGAACTTGTGCTCCGATGTATCTTGGAAGCAGTTGGAAACTGGTTACATTTGTATTACTTGTAGCTATGTATAAAGTAACAGTTGTGCTTTCTCCATAGTTTAATGAAGTAAAGGCACTATTTGTTCCTGCTGAAGCAATGTAGCCAGCATTAGTTATATCGGCAGAGTTAACCTTGCCTTCATTATTGAATAACTGTGCAGTCAGAGAAACATAGACTTCAGTTGAATTGTTGTTTAAGGAAGACGGATTTGGTGCTGGATACTGGAGAGAATAATCGTTGCGTAGAGTAACATTGATGATAACACAGGGTTCACCATTCTCAGCAACAAATTTTTCATTCGAATTGAAGTAAGAAGGAAAGGTAACTGTGGGATAAGGGTAGTAACCGTAGCTTGCATTTGCAGACACCACATAAATTCTACTCTCATTTCCTTGTGATTGCAAGTAACAATCAGCGACTGATTGGATAGGGCTATTTGTCTGCGTACTTCCGCCATTTGCTAAGGAATTGATCCCTGCGTTGCTTAGCTTACTTAGCTGATTTTCAGAGTTGTGGATTAGAAAAACCGACCCCACAATTATTGCTATAAGAATTAGTGCAATGACAATTCGTTCATATGAAGGCATATTCACCAACTCCCATGTTCCAAGGTAACAGACCCTTGCTTTTTAAACTACTTCTTAGAACGGATAACTTTCAAATTAGAACACACATTTACCCTTGCTTGAGAAGGGTCCATTAATTCAAGTTAGCGGTTATTCGCTCGATTAGTCATAGCATTATTTGCCTACATTTAATGCTTTTTCATGTTCTCCTTGGCATATTATTGTACTTCAACAATGGTTTAAATAAGTAGTGCTACGACTGCAATTGGAGGAAGTTTATGTTAAATAAGCGCTTGATAATTGTTATATTGGCGGTCGGTCTCATCATCTCGTCAAGCTTCAACCTCTTTCAGTATGTCCAAAATAACCATTTACCTCAGACTAAAATTGCAGATAATCCCGTGCCTGAAAGTCGTTTGTTAGTTAACGGAAACATATCAGTTAGTGCTTATAATACATATTACATAGAGTTTTATGTCGGCCCCAACAGCTTTGATGTTCAAATCTCTGGTTCCTTCACTGTTCTAAATAATAGTAGCATAAGAGTTTACTTAACGACTCCAAACGATACAAACCCTGGTGAACCCAACTTCAGCCCTAACTATGACAGTGGATACACGGCATCTTCGAGCGTAAATGCGACACTTCCTGTCACGACTGAAGGAAGTTACTATTACCTTGTCTACAATAACCAAAACAGTCAGGCTGATACTATCGTTGACACAAAAATAAGTTTGAGCTTAGCGCAATCTTAGATGACCAACTTTTGACACTATTCCTTTTTGCGGGTTTGGGGTCCTTACCTTATTAAAGTTTGAAAGGCATATCCAGGATTTACAATTGCAATAACTTTAAGGTATGACAAAGTCGTAAAATTTTCGCGAAATGATGAAGATAAAAATAAATCTTATGATTAACCTCTTACTCTTCAAACAATTTGGTCGCATCAAGCATGACTACAAAAAAAGAGAATTGAGGATTTTGTGTGTAAACGCCTTAGGTGCCCACTTTTACTGCATCCAAATGTAAGTTTACGCTGTCATAGGAGTCATAGCCAACGACCGCAATGTATTTGAAATCACCCATATATGAGCCGGCATTTATCCAGTATGGCGTTGTTGAGGAAACTGTTGTATAACTCCCGATTTGGTACCAGGTATTGTCATCCATAGATACGTATACGTACAGATTGCTATAGTATCCCGAGGTTGAATAACCGTAAACGTAGATGTTTCCACCTGAAAGTGTGTTCATTTGTCCGACTATCTCGCCTCCGTCGCCAGGGTTTCCTCCATAAATGCCTGCATAGTTACCGTTCTGAGTGCCTATTAGGTTGGTTGGATTGCTTACGGAACCATAACCAATACCGCACGTTTGAGAGTTAACGATACTCGATATGTCTGTCTCGCTTAGCATAGACTCATATACAGCTGAAGCTCCAGAGACTGTCCAAACTGCTGACTGGATTCCTTGTGGTGGAGTACCATCACCGCCACGCGAATGACTGCTGTATCCAGCTATGATTAAATATGTTTGGAAATATGGTACGTTTGTTAATTGAGTGGTGTCCATTAATCCTTCAACGCAGCTTGCTGGAGAGTAATATTGAGATCCGCCAATTGTTGGATTGACGATTGTGGTCGGTTGTGGTACTGAAATCGGTGTGGACCAATAATTATTAGTATTGTTGAGGTCCTCAATGTAAAATTGAACTGTAGTGTCACCTGATGGTTGAATTACAAACCAGTAGGTATCGCCAGGATTGTAGCTTGCGCCTATGCTCGGGGTAAACCATTGTCCGCCAGGTTCATAGAAGATTTGAAGCCCCCAAGTGGGTAAATCTTGAGATGAATCAAAGTATATTACAAACTGGGCCCACGTAAATGCGTTATTTGTCCCGTATGCAACATTTATTGGCTCATACATAAGGGTACCACCAGAATTTATTCCTTGGACTGTATTGCTGACAGGGTAAACGTAGCCACAATAAGTGGATGTCGGAGGGTTGGCCCCGCTGTAATAGTCTATTATATGCCAGTAAGCGTTTGCATCTGTTTGTGCATTTTTATTGAATGCACTGGGGACAGGCGTATCATGTAAGTTACTTACTTTGACAGTCTCGGAGGGTGGGGAAAGCACTGCATTCGGTTGATTTGAGGGCACAATGGTTCCTAAAGCGCCCGCATGGGGAGATACCAGTCCATTTGTCAACGTCGAATTATCGTCAACATTACTAGTCACATTGGTAGCCGTGGCTATAGACTCATTAGGGTTTTGCGTCGTCTGCGCTTTAGTCAATGGGGATAACAACAGAATTAACGATAGACACACAAATAACGTTGCCATAATAACTTTCTGCTTGCAAATTTTATTCATATTTTTTTTCTCCTTTTTTATTCATTTTTCCGTTCTCTTTCTGCCCTTCCCTTAGGGCAAGGCGGTGACACGCCCCCGAAACAATCAGTCTCGGCGTCGTTAGCGCCATTCACCCAAAATAAATGCTATGGCGCTTCGAACGACAATGTGCATATGTTATCACTAAGCTTATACGGTTTATTGCGACTTACTAATATTAGTAATAATACGATTAGTATTCCTATTCCTAATAGTTTTAGGAATAAAGATGTTGAACGGAATGCTGTTCGGATTCCAAAAATCTGGTTATGATAAAACGCAGAAATTGTTCAAATAGCGTTGAGGTTTTGCATTTGTGTCGAACGCCAAATTTTTACTGCTTTGTTTTCGTCAGATTCTTAAGCGGCCCACGTTTGGTAACCTTAGGTGGTTCTGGTTTGAATTTGGATTTGCAGCCGACTATTCCTAATAGAAGCCTTAGGGCTTTTTTGGATCTTGCTGTGCTGTGCCAACTGTCGCACCGACCTATGACTTGCTATGAGATCAACAAATCTTTCATAGAAAAGTTTGGAATTATGATTGCCCCAAGCACTATTTACTCGACGCTGAGCTCCATGGAAAGTAACGGTGAAGTAAAATGCTCTCGGAATAGACATGTAAAGGTTTACAGTTTAACTGAAAAAGGGCGAAAAGTAACTGAGAATATGAACTCTATAATTGAGGAAATTCACCGGTTTTTAACAATCTTGCTTGGCGCCAAATGCTGACTCACGAAATGGTCAAAAGCCTAAAATGCAGAACCGCCAAGGCAAGATAGTTCATCTTTCGTTTTGCTCCAAGCTTCAACTGCAAAACTTGTTAACGCCCAATGCCAGCCTCTCTGCTCCGCAACTTTTTCCCCAAATTCCTGCTCTAAACGTTTGTTCATTCGCAAAATCCGACGACTAACTTGGTGACGCGCAACCTTGAACCTTTCAAGCTTAAGGGCTAAATCCTTTGGCAACAAACCAAGACCGCCAGCCTCAAAGAGTAAGCGCAGAATCTCCCGATCAACCTCATCCTCACATGCAATCCGCTCGATGAGTGACTGCTCAAAATTGAAAGAATTCTTTAGGCCTGCAAAGATTGTGCGTAGCATAAGCTTAACCTCTTCAACTTCTGCCAAAGTCTGTTTGAGGAGCTGCTGATTATACTTCAACCGACCAATCTTATCGCTCTGACTACGCTTCTTTTTTGTGTTTTGAACAGGTTTTTCAGCCGTTTCCATGTTAAAATGCCCACTCCAAGAAATGATCACCATCAACCGAAGCCAAAACTAACAGTGGGTAATCAGGACTAACCAGTGACAGAAAATTGAGTTGTGAAAAGCATGGACTTTTCCCATGCCCAAGGTTATATACTGAAAGAGCTTTTGAGCATGTTTTCACTGCCATTAGCGCAGAAATATCCGACGTCAAACGGTGTACTCTCCAAGTTTTCTCTGTCCTTCAGCCAGCTTTTGCGGGTCAGCCTCATCATCTACTCGCCCAAGGCCTTCGATTAGCCGCTCAAATTTAATCTCAAGCCGATCCAATTTCTTATCGATCCGCTTGACTTTCTCAGGCATCTGCATGTAATCAATCGCGGCGTCTTTGCCGATGTTCTCAAGTTCGCCCTCGCCCCAACTGTGATCAATCTTGCGACGCCCAGCTCTAACACTAAAGTATCTGCCAAACAGTTTCGCGATAGGATCCTCAACAGCCATCTCGCCGCCACAAAACGCCCCCTCAGCTAAGACAACCCCGTACTTCTTCGCCAAAGCAACAGCAATGCGATTACTGAGGTTCATGGCTAAACCGTAAACTTCCGCAGGATTCTTACCCCGAATCACCGGCACATGAACAATCCAGCTTTTGGAAGTGTGCCTGACCTTAACGCCCTGTTCTAAACCTAAAAGTGCGGTCCAATTCTGCATCTCCACAGCCTTAAACTGCCCATCGGGATAACGTCCCTCTGCCAAAATCTTAAACGACACTTGGCACTTGTCCAGCCTGTGCAGCTCGCCTGGAAAAACTCTGCCCTCACATGACTTGAGAAGATTTGAGCCCTCGGTTGTTAGAGCATAAAAGGTTGCGCTGCTGCGCTTCTCTTGGTAGATTAGACCGGCTTTTTGTAGCTTGCCGATATAGTACCATACGTGGGAACGGCTTAAACCCAAGATTCTGCCAGCTTGCGTAGGGTAATCGCCTGCGTAAATGCGTTTCATAAGTGGCAGAACCCATGTGCGGACTTTGTCGCTGTCAAACTGCACGTTGCCTTTGTCTTGATGTCTAGTTGTACTTTGAGCATTTTCAGCACCAACTTTTGTACTTTCAGACCCCATCAAAAATTAGCGCCTCCTCACCGCAAAACGTCGATGCTCAAGAGCTCCCCGCCCAGGACAAGAACCGCCGCCATGCGTGCAATGCCGATTAGCAAAACTGTAACGCTTACACGAAATGTCGGTTCCATCAGCGAACGCCGACTTTGCAAACTTGCAGAAAAACAAGTCCTTGGAACAAGTATCCATGACAGCGCAGTCTTTCGACTGAGGATTACTTATGCAAGGATAGTATCCGAGAAGGCATGGAGGCTTAAACGAATCAGCGACAAAGCTCATTTAGGGCTGCCTCCTCTTGGCTGAAACTTAGAGCAAACGCTGCTTGAAGATAGCTGATTAATTGACTTCTTACCCTTCAAAGCGGGCTCAGAGCAGCGCCCACACCAAAAAACACAGTCCACACAACGAGGTTCTTCAAACTTATGATTCTCAGTATAAAGATCTAAGAGGCTAAAAAAAGAGAAAAAATCAGTACCTTTTCTTGGCTGGGATGGTGGGGCTGCCCGGATTTGAACCGGAGTCTATAGAGCCCAAGTCTACAAGCCTAGACCAAGCTAGCCGACAGCCCCGAATGTTGCTGGCTACATAATTTCATTTGGGTCATAAAAACCTTAGCCACGGTCGGCGAGTAGGTATAAATGGGTTCTTACCTATTGGGCAACCGGTTTGCCGGCAAATGGCCGCGAATAAGCGTTCATTAAAGAGTCTGATTCAAACCCGAAAACAAAGAGCAACTCAAAACAGTTTCTGACCAGAAGCTGTCTATCCGACAGGTTACATTGTACTTGTGGCAAAAACCAAAATCACCCCTCCTTCAGCACCATAACCAGCCAAAATCAAAGGTAAAAGTTTATATTTCCGTTGACTTTTTGCTTATTTCCGATATAATAAAAACATGTTCTATTAAGAAGGTGTAACATATGGCGTATTTAACAACAACCAATTCAGGACAGCCAGTCTTGATTCTTAAAGAAGGAACTACCCGAAGCAGGGGCAAAGAAGCCCAAAGAAACAACATCATGGCGGCACGAGTAATTGGCGAAGTGCTCAAAACTACCCTTGGCCCACGAGGCATGGACAAAATGCTCATCGACAGCCTAGGCGACATAACAATAACAAACGACGGCGCCGCAATTCTAAAAGAAATCGACGTCGAACACCCAGCAGCCAAAATGATGGTTGAAATCGCGAAAACACAAGACGATATGGTCGGCGACGGAACTACAACCGCCGTAATCCTCGCAAGCGAACTACTCAAAAAAGCAGAAGAACTACTGGACCAAAACATCCACCCAACCATCCTGGTCAGCGGCTACAGAAAAGCCAGCCAAAAAGCCATTGAAGTTATAAACAAACTTGCCACGCCGCTTGACGTCAACGACAAAGCCACACTCCTCCAAATATCCTTAACTAGCATGAGCAGCAAAGCCGTAGGCAGCGCACGCGAACACTTAGCCGAAATAAGCATAGCAGCCGTCATGCAGATAGCTGAACAACGCGGAGACAAAACCATCGCAGACATCGACAACATCCAACTCGTAAAGAAAACAGGCAAAAGCCTCCTTGAAACCCAACTTATCCAAGGCATAATCATCGACAAAGAAGTCGTTAACCCCGGCATGCCAAAATCCAAAGAAAACGCGAAAATCTTGCTTTTGGACGCAGCGCTTGAAATCGAGAAAACCGAGATCAGCGCAGAAATCCGCATCAAAGACCCGTCTCAAATGAAGGCTTTCCTTGACCAGGAAAACGACATGATGCAGAAGATGGTTACCAAAGTTAAGGCTTCAGGTGCAGACGTAGTGTTCTGCCAGAAAGGCATCGACGACATGGTGCAGCATTTCCTCTCCAAAGTAGGCATCATGGCGGCGCGTCGCGTAAAAGAATCTGACATGGAGAAACTCTCACGCGCAACAGGCGCACGCATCATCAGCGACCTAGACGACCTCAAAGCAGCTGACCTCGGCTTAGCAGGCTCAGTCACCGAACGCAAAATAGGCGACGACAAAATGATCTTCGTTGAAAAATGCAAAGACCCCCACAGCGTAGCCATACTTATCCGCGCAGGCTTAGAACGCCTCGTTGACGAAGCAGAAAGAGCCATGATTGACTCGTTATCCGTCGTTTCAGACGTAATCGAAAACAACAAAATCGTCCCAGGCGGCGGCGCAGTCGAAGTCGAAATCGCCAAAGAACTACGCAAATACGCAACCAAGGTAGGCGGAAGAGAACAACTTGCTGTAGAAGCATTTGCAGACGCAGTCGAAGTGATCCCCAGAACGCTGGCGGAAAACGCAGGATTAGAACCCATAGACATCCTAGTTGAGCTACGACAAAGACACGACGCAGCAGACGGCAAAAACATAGGCATCAACGTTTTCACAGGGAAACTGCAAGACAGCATCGCATGCGGAGTAATCGAACCAATCGTAGTCAAAGAGCAAGCCATCAAATCAGCCGCGGAGTCAGCAGCCATGATACTGCGCATCGACGACGTTATAACAGCTAAATCGCCCAAAGGCGGACCCGGCGGCCCAGGCGGCATGCCCGGCGGACCCGAAGGCGAAGAATAAACCAACAACTATTTTTTCCCTTTTTTAGTTTTTTTAACCCGAGCTTCTTAGCATTTTCAACTTTTAAGACCCACCGCTAAAAACCCAAGGCACATTTCCATTCATAGGCTAATCGAAAACCTATTGAACCTCCATTGGATTCAATTAAGTAGGCATAAACGCAGTTTTGGTGGAATCAACGGTGGAAACAGAAAACAGGAAAATCGACATCATAGTCATCGGGGGCGGACCCGCAGGATTGACAGCGGCAATTTACTCTGCATGGCTCGGATTAAAAACTGTTGTTTTGGAGGCAAGCGTTGTCGGTGGGAGAGCGTGGTTGGCGCCGAAGATAGAGAATTTTCCAGGCTTCGAATTCGGCGTCAAAGGCAGCGATTTGGCTGAGAAAATGCGTTTGCAAGCTTTGCGTCTTCACGCGGAGATCGTTGGGGCCGAGGAGGTTGTGGGGCTGGAACTGCAGTCTGATTGCAAACGTGTTGTTTCGCGAAGGCAAAGCTACGAGGCGTCTGCCGTGATTATTGCAACGGGGACGCAACGTAGAAAACTGCTCGTGGCGGGCGAAACCGATTTTGTCGGGCGCGGAGTCAGCTACTGCGTGACCTGCGACGGCCCCTTCTTTCGGAACGCGGCGGTGGCGGTGGTTGGAAACGGTGAAGAAGCGGCTATTGACGCGCTTTTTATGGCTGACTTGGCAAGCCAAGTATTGCTGGTAAGTGAGCAGCAGGATCTTAAATTTGAAGGTGCTTTAATGGACAGGCTAAAAGACAAGCCGAACATCGAAATCGTCATGGGACAGGTTGTGAGAATCGTCGGCGACAAAGTTGTTCGGGCCGCAAGCATTCTGGAGTTCGATTCGAAACGTGAAGTCGAGCGGAGCATGAAGGGTCTTTTTGTTTCTTTAGGCGGCGTTCCCATGACAGCCATAGTTAAAAACGCCGGTGTAGCCACAGACGCATCGGGCTGCTTAATTGTTGATCGGCAACAGAAAACAAGCGTCGAAGGAGTCTTCGCAGCCGGAGACTGCACTTGTGGCGGAATGCAGGTGATCACCGCAGCTGGAGAAGGCGCCATGGCTGCAATGCGAGCCTCAGCATACGTGAGAAAAGCCAAGGCATAGCCATGAGAGCATGTCATAGAAGAAGTTGTGGAGAATTGAAGAGAGAGTTCTTAGATTAAGATTTGCACAAAACTAATACCCTCTTTCTTTTTCCACAACACGAAAAACCGCGCGGTCCTCAATGTTGCAATTTTTGCGAAGCCAAAGAGGAATTGTAAGCAGTCCCTTCTTTGAAACTATGACATAGCTTTTTTTCATTGCAATCGCTAATCTTTAGATTCAAGTTGTTTCGATTTCTTTGATCTGCCTGAAGTGAGGGTCGTTTGTGTTACAAACTGCCTTGAGCATAAGCGCCGTGGCGGCTATCATGCTATCGCCTATTGATAGGTTGTTTTTGTGTCTTAGTTCGGCAGAGGCTTGAGCTATTTTATCGTCGACAGAGATTACTTGAAAGTCTTCCTTCATTGTCGCGACCAGTATGCTCTCTTTCGTGTCGATTACGGCGAGTTTTGTACCCTCTTCTATTTTGTATTTTCTGCGTAGTTTCACTGGGATAGTGGTTTGACCTATTTTGGTAACGACCACTTCAGCTTCTGGAACTTGTTTTTCGACAACTTCTGTTTCCAACTTTTGACGCCGTTTTACTTTTGCACGGTATTACTTCTAAGGGTTACGAAATAATTTGCAAGTCGCCTTTGAGGGAGTTGCGAAGGCTTTTTAGCCATAGCTACCCATGTTTACCTGTGAACCTCTATGAGCCTACTTGACCTGAACGATTTCACAATCCAAAAGAAAATTCTCTCCGCCCACGAACACTACGATTTCTTGGACCTGCAAGGCAACAAACTGGCCGAAGCCGACGCCAACCTCATCCAAATCCCACCCAAATTCCAAATCAAAGACACCCACCAAACCGAGCTCATGCACCTGCAAGGCAAAACCTTCTCAATCCGCCACGAATTCACCATCTACAGCCCCGCTGGCGAAGAACTGGGAACCATAAAAAAGAAGGTCGCAACGTTTGGCCACCAAGAATACTGGCTGGAAAAAAACGGAGCCGAAATCATGCGAATCTATGGAGACTTCACAGGCCACCAATACCAAATGGAAGCAGCCGGAATGCAAGTTGCCAATGTCAATAGAAAATGGGTATCCATAAGAGACCAAATGGGAGTCTCAATAACAGGCAACATAGACCACCGAATAGTCATCGGTGCGGTTATCATAATAGAACACGTAGAAGCCGCTGAGAATCAGTCGTCTTCAAGTTCCTTTAATGTTAGATTCTAATGGACTATTTTTTGCGGATGTTGCATTGGAGTACTTTTGGGCAGATTAGGCATTCGTCTTGTGTTAGCATGGTTTCTCCTGGGGCGTGGAGTAGGCTGCTGTAGTGGGCGCATTTGGCTGGTGAGTCGAAGACTGTGGGGTACTCGGTTGGTTTGACTTCGATGACGCGGTTTTTTTCGGTTCTTATATCGAGTTTGCTCATGCAGTAGGGGCAGGCGAAGTGGGTTTGCCGCGGGATGGTGCTTGTGTCGGTTATGACGGTCGGCTTGTCAAATAGTTTTTCGCATCCTTTGTAGGGGCACTTGAGTTTTGGCTCGTGCCCATGGAAAAGCTGCACGTCATTCGCCTCCCATGTTTGTTTAAACATCGAGTGTAGCAATATTTAATAAACTTTACCGCATGGAACGCCACTTCGCATAACAGTACAACACAAATACACCAGCGCCAAACGACGAACAAGTTCTCCAAGGTCTCCCAGAACCCACAAATGCAAAGCTTTTTCAACAAATATCCATCTTTGCCACAGAAGTTATCATTGGAATTATGTTATTTATGCAACATTTCATAACAAATATGAACAAATCTCAAACAGCCTTATATCAAATCGCGATCCATCAATATCAAAAACAAAGGTGGAAAAAATGGATAAAACATCCCTAAAGAAAACAGCTTCAAAAAAAGAAATCCTGTACTTCCCACACGTATAGGTGACCAGAATGATAATGGAGATTAGTATACTCCTATTCGTGCTGTACATAAGCTCGCTGATGGCAACCTTCCTGTACCATAACATGGAATATCGAAAGTCCATGAAAGATAACCCAGTCTAACCCAACACCCCAAGACCGAAACAGAAGGAAATGAACAAAAAAGAACGAGTGAGGACCCCCCCTCCGTCTGTCTCTGTGTATCGATGATCGAGTTAATCCTTTTCAAGTGACTCCCGGTTTCTCTTAATAAGCATTGAACGCACGAACAAGCGAATTGAGCAGAAAACTTCAAGAGTCGATTCCAAGCCCGCCTAAAAAGGACTGCACAGTGTGTGGAACTTCCCGGGGCAATTAGTCAAGGAGAGACCCGCAAAGGAACTCTTGCTAACATAAAAGAAGCCGTCGAAGGCTACTTAGAAGCGTTCCCTGAAGAACTTGACCAGCTCAAACGGAAAAGAGAGTTGGTGGAGATAACTGTCTGAAAGTCACCCACGGTTTCGTGGCGCAAAGCAATCAAAGCTCTCGCCAAAGGGGGATTCAAAACAGTAAGCCAAAAGGGCAGCCACGTATTTTTGACCGCAGCAGTCTGGATTAACCAAAGAAGAATTTCTAATTTTGCTGGAAAAGTAGGTGGAGCCTCGAGCGGGCTTCGGTCCCGCGGCCTGCTGCTTACGAGGCAGCCGCTCTACCAGGCTGAGCCATCGAGGCGCACCGCTTGTGTTTGCTAATCAGTGAAACCCAAGTTTTTAAATGTTTTATTGCGGAATTGCATCTTGAAAAGCGGCGTTTCCACAGTAGACAGGGCGAAAAAAGAAAACAGGTCACCGAGGGGTCGATTTTTGTGATTAAATCATGCAGCAAGAACTGGGCGCGTAATCCCACAGAAGAAGGCAACTAAAGGCAGAAATAACCTGTTTGCATTTTCACTTTTGGGAAACGTTATGATTAGCGATTTTAACCTTGTTGCGACGACTTCGCGGGGGAACGAACGCCCGATGTGCAACGAGTTGTTCTACCTTCTTAAGGAAGAGTTAGGCGACCCGGAACCGCAGACAAGCAAAACTAAAATCAGGGGTCTAATTGTTGCCAAAACTAAGCTGGACCCATTTGTCGCCATCGAGAAGCTGCGCGAAATTCTTAAAGAGCGGCCCTACGAGTTCCGGTACGCGCTACGCATTGTTCCTATTGAGCGGGTTGTGCCTACGGAGTTGGAGGAGATTAAGCGGGTAACCCAAGAGTTGGCTGTCAGAATCGGCGAAAAGGAGTCATTTAGGGTTACGGTTGAGAAACGCTTCACTGCGTTGCACTCTAAGGAAATCATCGAGGCAGCCGCTTCAGACATCAAACGCAAAGCAGACATGGACAACCCTGACCGTATCCTGCAGATTGAGGTTCTGGGCGCTCTCACAGGAATCTCACTACTTAAACCCAGCGATGTAATATCCGTCATGAAAGAAAAAATGATGTAGGTTTCATAGCTGGACTGCGAGAAGAGCGACTCGCTCAATGACAAGGTTCACAACCGCGGCTTCAAAGTCGTTATCCTTCATTACCGATTTGATCTCTTCATCCTTGATCTGAAAGGTTTCCTTTATTTTCTCAATCTTCTTTGCGGTCATTTCCAGCACGGTTTCATCGGGCTCGGCTCCAATACAGAATCTGATTTGCCGAGCCAACAATTCGATTTCAGCGGGGTCTCGGCTGAGAATTGTGACTGCCATGTTTTGGGTTTGGGGTTTGATGCCGCTTCGTTGGATGGCTCGCTGTATCTGCCGCTGGGCGGAGGCGTAGAGCATCGTTTCGACGGCTAAACTTTTAGACAGGTTTGTTCTGTTTTGGAATGCTTGCAGCGCGTTGAGAACAGCGAAGTACAGGTGTCTGGAGGTCGCGATTAGTTCTGCATCGAAAAACTGCATCTCAACGTCTGAGCATCCGTTTTTTCGGTTCTCTTTCAGGAAAGCTTCAGCGTCTGAGAACTTTACTCCCTTGAACCCTGTTATCTCCGCGTAAGCGCCAAATTCTTCTATGCGATGCAGCATTAAGGATTCTTACCGCCGTCCGAAAGCAGTCTCTCAGCTAACTGCTTTGGATATCCTGACTTAACAAGATTCGAGATTTCCTCGTTTATGGCGCGTTCGCCCTCGATTTTGCGCCTTATCTTTGTTAGAGTTTCTCTGGCTTCCCATGGAAAAACAATCCAGTGACTTGTCTCCTTCTCAAAATAGTCCGGCGTCGTCGCCGTGCCGGGTTTGCAGTAGATGGTTGCTATCTTGATTTCTTTGGCACATTGATCTTCTAAGTGTTTCTTGGCAAGCTGCAGGCTTTTGCCGCAGTCGGAAACATCGTCAACCAACAACACTTTTTTGCCTGTTAGCTGGGTGTGGAGGCACTGTTTTAAGATGGGTTCCCGCTGGGTTTGAGCGATGCCAACGTAGTATTCTATGGTGATAATGGCGAAGTCCCGCGTTTCCAAGAGGTCCGCTAAAATGCGTGATGGCACCAGACCGCCGCGGGCGATTCCTACGATTATATCGGGTGAGTAGCCATCGCTTCGGATTTTTTTGGCTTGGTTTAGCAGCATGTCGTATATTTGGCTCCATGTTGGGACTTCGTATTCAGTTTGAGCAGGCACTGTTCACGCCTCGTTTAAAGTGAAGATTATTTACGGGTTTCCTTAGTTAAGTTTAGCGCTCCAAAAATCCGTGGACCAACAGCCACAAAGCCGGACATGCATCGAGCCGCAAAGCCACGCCGTCGGTCACCCACGAAAATCGTCAAGGCTTTATTGATTTCAATTCCATTTTGCGACTGAATGTTTAACATTAATCATTTTTCACCCGCGTGGTAACAATTTATAAGCAAGTTGCTCGTTATACATGTTTTCTGAAGGAAGGCGTCTGCAGATATGTTTCACAATTCGCAATATGGTTTAAATGCATAAGACGCTAACTTGGTTTAACGGTAAATGAAAGGAAAGGTGTTAAGAAAAAATGGCAAAAAACGAGGACGAGAAAATCAAACACATCCTGACTGATGAGAAACTGTCCGCAATCAAAACAATGCTTGAAAAAGACCACGCAATCGATTGTCTGCTACTGCTCTACGCGGGACGAGGTAAATGGAAAGAGGCAAAAGACTTCATGCGCAAAAACAAACTCACTCTAAGTGACGGTACATTCAGGGCAAGAATGATTGAAATCGAATCGCTGGGCCTAGCAAAAAGCGAACGTATTGACCCTCTTAAGAAATACTACCTGAAAACAGAACTCGGTGAAAAAGTAGCCAAACTACTCCTCGGATTCTTCAGCGAACTAGAATCCTAAACCTACAATCCCAAGAGTTTTTTGATAAGGCCCAACATATTTTTATATTCACAACCGCTCCAGAGGACCCGCCTGCTAACTAGAGTTTGGTTAAGCTCAAAGTCGCAGTCTGTAGTTGTGTTCAACGCACCCATAATCTGATGTATCAAGTCATAATATTTATTAGGGTTTGTGCGTGGAACGTATATTCAACCCAAAGGAGGGTACTAAAACAAATGAATTTCAGGAAATTTAGGAAAAGCGCAAAGGCACTAAGCCCCGTAATCGCAACAATCATATTGATCGCTGTCACCGTAGCAGTAAGCGTAGTCGTTGCAGCATGGATGGGAGCATTAACTATCGGATTCATGGGAAACTCGGAACAGGCAAAAGTAACAAACGTAGTATTAAGCAATACTTCCGCCAGCCCCATTACTGGTCAAGCCGTGGTTACAATTCAAAATACAGGTTCCGCTACAGTGACCATATCTTCAGCAACTATAGATGGATACACCGCAACTTTTACCTCAGCTACTGGCGCAACACCAGCTTGGTCTTCAGGAAGTACTTCAGTAGGGATCGCTAAAGGCAGTTCAGTAACGATAACCATGACAGTTATGAACGGCGCGACCGCATATCCATTCAGCAACAGTGCACAATATACAATTTCACTGATGACTGCGAAAGGCAACACACTCACAACCTCAGCATCATACAACGGACCTTAAGCATACAAACCTTAGTTTGAAATTCGGGGGTAAGGTGAAATTTGCATCACCACTTTTTTCCTTTTCTCTTTTGTTCTCTCTTTGGAGGGTAAAAAAGTATGGTAACTCAAATACAAGAATACAATTCAGCACAAGCAATAGCAGATGCCCTAGACAAGGAGCTATCTGAAACCAAAAGCATCCTTGGCGAGTACCTGCGCCGGTTGGATGAAATCCGCACGTTGGCTGAAAAGTCAAAGAAAGTCCGCGAAGTCGTCATGAAGCTGGCGGGCAAAAAAGCCACATCGGAGAACCCAAGCGAAATCACAGTTGGCACCCTAAACATTGTCTTAGACGCCAACGCGTTCCACGAGTTAACCGCCATAGAAGCGGTCGTGCGCAGCTACCAGGAGCGTCTGCTGGTTTTGCAGAAGGTCCGAGAAGCCCTAAAATGGCTAGATCAACTCGGAGACACCGAGGGCCTAAAGTACCTAGTGTTGCAAGACGAAGGAATCCCAGAGCGAATTCTCTTTAAAATAACTTAAATGTGAAGCTGGCAGCCAAAGGTGACAGAAGTATCCTCAAAACCGCTACAAACGATCATTGATGAATACAAAAACATCAGCCCTGAACTTGCTAAAGCATTCATTTTCAAAAAAGACGGCGAAATTATAGCTAGCAACGAAGAAGGTATCGCTCAGGATAGAGCCAAAAAAATAGCCGCCGCCTTCGAGGACATACTAAATCACGCAGGAGTCATAGACGGCATAGAAATCCTAACTATCCAGGGCATTAGCACCCAACTAGACATCACTTCCACAAACAACAGTTACTTAGCGACCGTTTCTTCCCGAACGGCAGACGAAAAAATGATCAGGGCTTTAAACTGCGTTATCGTGCCAACAATCATACGGCTTATGGATCAAATTGGCACACCTGCAACTTCTGATCAGCCGTGTCCGGATATTGCGGAGCCAGAGGTCAAGCAGGTTGAAGAAGTCGTGCAGCCGCCTGAACCGACAGTAATCCAACAGTTTCCAGTTGCGCCTGAGGCTTCTTCTGAGCGGGTTTTTCCTAAAACTCCTGTTAATCAGTTTATGGTGGAGAAAATTGGGGGGTTGCTGGTTGCTTCAGATATGGTGCGAGTTGATACTGATCTCGTCGCGAAGTGGGCTGACCTTTACGGTGACATGGAAATTTTGCAGGTGAACGTTGAAACTTTGGAGGGCAAATCGGTTCTCTGCAGGTTTAGACCTATCCGGGAATCAGACGGAAAAGCTAAGGGGGTAATACAGATTCCTGAAAGGATCCTACAGACTTTGGGAACAGGCGAAGGCCGGCTTGTGATGGTTAAACCAGTTGTCCCCGTACCGTTGGAGGGAAAAAGTTGAGCCCAAAACCAGTTGTAAGATCGGAAACTGCGTTAACTAACGTTGTCGCCGTAACGGCTGCTGTTGTTGAAGATCCTGTTTTTGCAGGTTTGGAGGCGAGTCTGGCAGAAATTAGAAAAATGAAAGGAGTATTAGGCTACATTATGAGAGGTAACACATCGGCTGTGTTGGATTTGGCTGAGCGTGACAAAATAAGCCAATATGCCTTTTTATCAAATCAATTGCATGAATCCTGCTTGGAAATTGCAAAACAATTAGGTGTTGCTGAAATCGAGAGCGCATTAGTTGAAGGAAAAACCCAGAAAGTGCTTTTTATGAAGATTGGGGAAAACAAGATAAGCGTGTTCATGGAAAAAACCGCAAATCATTCAGCTGTAATTAAAAGAGTTCAGATCTAAAGAGGCTATACAGTTTTTGACCTGTGGAATTTTTAAAAAAGGGAAAGCTGGGGACACCTCCAAATCTCACGCCCTGGACTTTTAAACAACCGAAACGAAATTGACTTTGATGTAAACTAAATAAGCCGAAAAAAGTCAATGACCAAAAACGACCAAAATCACGCCTTTCAAAAAAGTATCCTCCCATAATCATTCAAAATTGAATAATAGAAAAGTATGAATTGAGATTTGAGGCAGAAACAAAATCAATCAACCATAAAGCGCAGATGGAAAGCAAAAAAGTTTTCTTAGGTGAGATCGAACCGAACTTTGGCAGGTTCAGTTACCTGATTATTTAAGAATCTTTAGCTTACACAGGTTCGGTTGGGAAGTGCTTTAAAGCAAGTTCGCATAGCACTAAAATGTGAACCATGTTGCCAAGACAATTCATTTTTTTCTCGCGCTTAGGAAAAACCGACCCGTCATTCCACAACCTCCATGACGCCGGACGCTTAGACATAGCGTACGAGTGCATAGTGACCAGCCTTTTTCTTTCTCATGGCATACGCAGAGACGTAACCTTTCACGCCGTTTTGAATGGGCCGCCGAACCCTCCGCTGCACATTAAAATCGACGGGGAAAAACTTTATGATGTGCGTACAGATGTGGACACTTGGCAGCAAATCCTTAGAAAAACTATCTCTGGAAAGCCGCATCCAGGCATAAGCGTCGACAAAACAAGTTTTGAAGCATTGCTTAGATCAGAAGCACAAACTCATCACATTTATGTTTTGGAAGAAGGCGGAAAAAACGTCGCTGACTTGGAGTTTGCTGACGACGCCGTTTTTGTCCTCGGCGACCATGTCGGGTTGCCCAGAAACGTTGAGAGGTTCGGGCTTAGGTTTGGCGAAAAAATTAGTTTAGGCAAACAACCTTACTTGGCGGCTTCCTGCATAACAATAATCAATTACCTGCTTGACTGCAGGTCTAAATCTTGCTTTTGAAGTGTTCCCAGCCGCGGGCTTCAATGGCATGTTTCGTGCCGTCAACGTCTAAAAGCATTTGCGTATCTTTTGTAGCTTTCCCAATTGGCAGCAAACATCCGCCTACAGCTTCAACTGCAACTTCAGCTTCAACCCACATATTAGGTTTCACGGTGACAACCAACTCGTATTCTTCACCACCGTAAAGCGTCAGCTCCAACGGGTCAAGATGGTTGAATTCCGCGAACCGCCTTACCTCTTCAGAAACGGGAACGGTGTTAACGACGAAGCCGACATTGCTCATTTTGGCGATTTCATGCAAACTCCAAGCTAAACCGTCGCTTGAATCGATGGAAGCCGACACTGCCCCCGAATGGCCGAGGGCTAATCCTTCTTTTAGCCGAGCTTTAGGCATGCAAACCGCACCCAGCAAGACGTCACGCAGGTGAGGAGAGGCTGAACAGTTTTCCATCAGCAGGCGTAGTCCCGCGGCTGATTTGCCGAAGAACCCTGTGACCGCCAATACGTCGCCTGGCTTAGCCCCGTTTCGTAGCATTAGGCTTGTTTTTTCAGCTGTGCCGAATAGGCTGATTGAAATAATGAGGTCTGAAGCTTCACCTGTGTCTCCCCCGACAATGTAGGCGCCGTATTCCCTTGCTCCAGTGTTTAAGCCGCGTGCGATTTCTTCAATGTCTTTTTGCATGCGGCCTCTGGGTAATCCGAGGGACACGAGCGCGGCTGTGGGTTGGACACCTTTGGAGGCAAAGTCGCTGATGTTCATCACTACTGCTTTGCGTGAGGCTTGCCAAAGGCTCATGTTTGGGGGCACGTCGGTTTTTCCAACAAGCATATCAGTTTTGAGCACGGCAACCTGCTTTTCGTCCAAGTTGACGGCGGATACGTCGTCTCCGAAAGGCACGGGCAAGTTAGGCATGACTTCAAGGTGGCGGGCGATAATGTCAATTATTCTTCTTTCGCCCAAGTCCGTGCTTTTGCCTGCACCGCTTTTCCCAGTTTTCTCTGTGCCCACATTAATCGCTCTCGAAGCTAAAACCACAAATCAAGATAGCTACTTAACCTTTTTAAGATTGGCGCTTAACATAAAACCTTTCTAGCTTATTTTTGGGTCAGAGTTATTGACGATTTCTCACAGCGTAGGGCTCGAAGCCGTCGCCTCACATCATCCCGCCATCAATGTGGGCATGCGGAAATTTATTTATTTTGTAGGCTGGGAGAAGGAAGAAGGACTGTTTTTAGGTTAATTGGCTTACGAAGTCTTGGGCTCGTGTGTTGAGGTTTTCGCTTTGCCCGATTTTCACTACTACCGCCCCAGCTAACTTGCCGTTGTTTGAGAGCACTGAGACCGAGTTTCTAATCGCGGATAGGTCGCTTGGAGTACTTGTGAAGTCGCCGCTTCCGAAGACTCCGACTTTGGCCCCTTGGTCAGGTTTTAGGCTATTCAGATAGCTTTTGACGGAAGCGGTTAGAGAGCCTCCGTAGACCGGTCCGCCCACCACTATGATTCCGTAGCCAGTCGTGTGTGATGCGGCCGGACTTTTTATGCCTGCCAATGTGACAGTATAGCCGCTTGCTTGCAGGTCACTTGCAACTTTGTCAGCGACACCTTTTGCAGCACCTGTCAGCCCAGGGTCATAGACAACAAGAGCTTTTCCTGTTGAGGTCCCCGTCGGCGTTAGAGTTTGGGACCCAGCAGCAGCATAAGCAGCAACATCCAAGAACACTACTGCACCCAAAGCAGCCAACACAATAATTACTGCGGCGAAAACAGCTAGGATTATTTTGAATGCTTTTCTCATAGTAATGCCCGCTTGCTTATCTGCCTCTTCGGTATATAAGAAAATCCATCACCGAGCCGCCATCTCCAATTTTTATGTGGAAAAATCTGTGCATTAAACATGTTTTAGCCCTAAATTATCATGTGGGATTAACGTCAGTTGACGAATCTAAATGTTTAAACTAACGCAAGGGTAGGGTAGATTATGCGTCTTGTTTGGAGGTGAAAAAGAGATATGATATTCGAAGAAGAAGACGAATGGGAAGAAGGCGAAGACGAAGAATGGGAAGAAGAAGAATGGTAAACGAACCGACCAACTAATTTTCACTATATCTTTCTTTTGAACTAAAAAGAATTTTTGAGTACCAGGTTTATTTGCGTTTTCTTTGAGTGAGTTGGTTTACGCCACTAAGACTCTTTCGTAACCCTCAAAGGCATATACTCGCAGTGTGTACTTTGAGGACATATGACACAAAAGCTATCACAATCAAAATTCCTGAAGAACTAAAAAAGAGTATGAACCAAATCGACATAAACTTGAGCGAAATGTCCGCTTATAATGCCACGTATCTTTTTTAAGCCGAGAAAATGCATGCGCAGGTAACAACCGCCGACAATAAAATGTTCGAAAAATCAAAAAAACAGATTCCAGGTGATACACCTTAAAGATTACATTTAATCGCTTCTTTTTGGTTTTTAAATTTATAACTTAGTTGTTGCCTTCATAGTTGAGAGTTTAGCTATGACGCGAATTGCTGTCCTCAACCAAGACAAATGCAAAGTAAAAAAATGCAACCAAGTCTGCGTTAGCTTTTGCCCGATGGTCCGCAGCCGAGTGGAAGCGATAAGGGTTGAGGGTAACAAAGCCGTCATATCCGAGTCTCTTTGCAGCGGCTGCGGAATCTGCGTCAAGAAATGCCCCTTCAAAGCTATCACCGTCGTTAATTTGCCTGATGAGTTGGAGAAGGATTGCAGCATTCGCTTCAGCGAAAACAGCTTCAAACTTTTCCGCCTCCCCATGC
>Ga0326727_10002734_pt1 | contig 58906 bp, 54 predicted proteins | sample MB2enrmetagenome_FD_207643 | JGI IMG/M metagenome (GOLD analysis project Ga0326727, IMG submission 207643) | Lab enriched peat soil microbial communities from McLean, Ithaca, NY, United States - MB29MY | ecosystem: Environmental > Terrestrial > Soil > Wetlands > Peat | place: USA: New York... | reverse complement strand
CCACGTTCGTAGGCGGACAAAAACCTCCGCCGAAGGTCATCTGAATACGCCTTCGCCATCGAAATTATGCTTCGCGGAACAGCGCCATGTTAAGTATACATCTAAAAGAGAAATGCTCTAGCTGCCCGAGCTACCACTCTCCGTTTGGCCCTGGAAATCTTTGCCGCTGACTGCGGGGGTCAGGAGAGCCGCGCTCAGGCTATCGCGGGCTGGCGAGCCAGGCGACCACTTCCTGAGCCAGGAAGAGTTCTGCATACACACTCACGCCCACGATGGCGAGCGCGATGACTGCTCTAAGAAACCCGGTAATGCCGGAGTCGCGGCTCATGCGGCGATGCACCACGTACGCCGCTGCGATGGCGAAGAGCGCGGCGAGAGCCACCAGGGAGATAGCGTTGTAGTCGTGTACGCCCACGGTGTCACAGGGGCAGAGCATCATGACGGCCGTTGAGGCGGAGATCAGGGAGAAGACAAGCGCATAGCTGAGCCAGCGCTTCTTGCGTGACGAGGCGGGTTGTGCATCTTGCGGATTGAAGATCATGTTCTGCACAATCGCTCGCCCCGCCCACTCATCGGATGCGAGATCCTGACCCCTGCCCCCTGTTTCTAACTGTGCTTTCCCTTCCACTCTTCGTACGGGCCCTGGAAGTCCTCGATTCCGCCGTCGTGGTCGTGGAAGACCCACAACCGCGTGGCAACTTCGTCGATCAAGTCGTGGTCGTGCGTGACCAGCAGAACCGTGCCCTCATAGCGCTGCAGCGCGATGTTGAGCGCGTTGATGGCTTCAAGGTCGAGGTGGTTGGTGGGCTCATCGAAGATGAGAATGTTGGGCTTGGTGAGGATGAGCTTGCAGAAGGCCAGGCGCGCCTGCTCTCCGCCGCTCAGGGCCTTGATGGGCTTGGCGCCCTCTTCGCCGCTGAAGAGCATCTGGCCGAGGATGCCGCGAATGTCTTCGACGTGCGCGGCCGGGTTCCAGCGATGGAGCCACTCGGCCACGGTGAGGTCGGGCTCGTTGGCGGAGTCGATGGTCGAGCCCACGTCCTGCGGAAAGTAGCCCACCTGCGCCTCGTGACCCCAGAAGACCGATCCAGCGTCGACGGTGAAGCCGGGCTCGGCAAGGCCGGGATAGTTGGCCAGCAGGCTCTTGAGCAGCGTAGTTTTGCCGGCGCCGTTGCGGCCCATGAGGCAGACCTTCTCGCCGCGCAGCACGTTAGCGGTAAAGCCGTCGAGCACCTTCAGGTCTCCGTAGAGCTTGGTGAGCCCCTTCAACTCGAGAATATGTTTGCCGCTGGGGCGCAACTGGTCAAAGCGGATGTAGGGGCGCTGAATGTTGGAGCGGGCCAGCTCGTTGGTCTGCAGCCGCTCCACTTCCTTGCGGCGGCTGGTGACCTGCGAGGAGCGTGTGCCGGCAGAGAAACGGGCAATGAACTCATTGAGCTGGGCGATCTTCTTATCGCGCTGGGCATTCTGGGCTTCGAGTGTGGAGCGGATCTGCATCTTGGCCATCACCATGTCGTCGTAGCCGCCGGTGTAGGTGATGATGGTCTGGTAATCGATGTCGGCCGTGTGCGTGGTGACGCTGTTGAGGAAATGGCGGTCGTGCGAGATAGCAATCAGGGTTCCGTCGTATTTCGTAAGAGTGTCCTGCAGCCAGTGGATGGAGTCGAGATCGAGGTAGTTGGTGGGCTCGTCGAGCAGCAGCGCCTCGGGTTTGCCGAAGAGCGCCTGGGACAGCAGCACGCGCACCTTTTGCCCGCCCTGCAGCTCGCCCATCTTGCGCCCGTGCAAATGCTCGTGAATATCGAGGCCGTCGAGCAGAACGGCCGCGTCGGCCTCGGCGGTGTAGCCGTCCTCGTCGCCGATGATGCCTTCGAGTTCGCCGAGGCGCATGCCGTCTTCGTCGGTCATCTCGAGCTTCTCATAGATGCGGTCGCGCTCTTCGAGTGCCGCCCACAAAGGCCTGTTGCCCATGATGACCGTGTCAATGACGCGATAGGCGTCGAATGCGAACTGATCCTGGCGCAGGACGCCCAGCTTGCGCGGACGAACTACAGTGCCTTTCTGCGGATCGAGCTCGCCGGTGAGAATCTTCATAAATGTGGACTTGCCTGAGCCATTCGGCCCGGTGAGCCCGTAGCGGCGTCCCGGCGTAAAGGTGGTTGTTACGTCCTCGAAGAGCACCTTGGAGCCGTACCGCATGGTCACACTGCTAACGCTGATCATCTGTCCCGAACTTCCTTCGATTCACTTGTATCTCCCCGCCTCGAACTGCCCGCAACGCCGCGTTTGCCGGCGAGGGCTCGCCCAAAATGGAAGTGAAGCGGAGCGTGGGCCGCGAAAAAGGCTTGCCCACAAAGAACTGTTGCACTCTTAGTTTCTCATAAGGACTGAATGCATGCGTGTGACAGGGCAGGCAGGTGAAACGGCCCGATTCGTGAGTGTGCGTCACGAACCGGGCCGGGTCTTGCTTTAGGGGAGGGTATAGGACGAACTTTAGGATTAATTTATAAACCTTCAATGCGTGGGGGAAGCCGCGTACTTTCCGCTTTTGACCCAGAGATAATCTCCGCTTTCAGTCGATTTGCCGTAATCTCTGACCACGTAAAGCAGCACCTGCGTGGGCGCGAAGCACTTGCGATAGACCAGCCCCAGGTCGGCGCCGTGTCCGGGATGAATGAGGTTCACGCCGAGCATGAAATAGGGCGGGGGAGTGCCGAGGCTCACCGCGCCGTTGTGGACCGCGTTGGTGATTTCGCGCACGTGGCCTCCCGCGTATGTTGATGTGCCGTCATTGCGCACGCCAAAGACGTAGTGCGGCGGAGTGGGATCATCCTGGTTGTATTGCGTGTCGATGGCCACCTGGATGTGGGTTATGGGCGTCATCGTTCCGGCTTCAACCGTGCGCAAGACTACGGAACAGGAGTTCTTTGAGCCGGGCCCGCTGGCGCCGCTTTCGTAATTCGCGGCGTTGTCGCCGGTCTCGTCGGCAATCAACTCGCCTGGCGTGGGCGGCGCCTTTACGCCGGCACAGGAGGCGGGAAGAGTCAGGAGCGACGCGGGCGGCGGGTTGAGCGACAGCTTGGTGACGTTGGCCATGGTCATGGGCTGGCCGCCGGGCATGCTAGCCTCGACGTGGACGACCAGGTTGTCTTTCCTGTCGAACCAGATCTTCTCGGTTGCTCCGCTTACGTTGCCGGTGTAGAGCTCGGTGGCGAAACCGTTCATGGTTACCGTGCCTGTCGATTTGAATAGCCCCTTGGCGATCCCTTCGTTGAGCTCACTTGTAGCGTCAAACGGGTCGCCCCAGTCGCCCTGGAAGGACCCCGCGCCACACTGGATCGGCTTCTCGTCGGGGTTCCACGTCCAGTTTTTGCCTGCTGCAATGTCGTAAAGGCTGTAGGTCCTGGTGGCCGGGGTCGCGCCCTGAGCGGGCTGGAAGTTGACCGTGAGCGCCCTTGAACCGCTGCGGTAGATTGTGGTTAGGCCTCCAGGCGCGGCGCCGGACTCGGTGACGGTGTAGCTGGTGGGGGAGGGTGCCTGCGCGCCCACAATGGCAGCGCAGGTAATCAAACCCAGAAACACCGTGGCTTTCGAGATCGACATTCGATGAAGCTCCAAGGTTACAAACTCTTGAAAAAAAGGACGAAAAACGCGTCAGAACGACGCCGGCAAGGGTCATAGTAGGGCGAGGCGGGAGCAAGGTCAACCCATAAATGCCAATGTTTCAGTCCGTTTCAGAAGATTTCAGACAGCCGGGCAAAGGCATCAAGCTCAATCAGGTGCTGGCCCTCGGGCGCGGCGGCAACTTCAGCGTGTTCCAGCACCCAGGTGTCTTTGTGGAAGAGAAAGACCGCGTGCAGCCCGGCCTCGAGCGCCGGATTGATGTCGCTTTTGGGGCTGTTCCCGATCATCCAGGAGGTGTGAGGCGTGAGCTCGTGCCGCGCGATCACCGCCCGGTAGGTTTCGGGATCCTTTTCGGCGGCGATCTCCACGGCGGAAAAGTGCTGGGCGAGGCCTGAGCGTGCCAGCTTGTCGGCCTGCTCGGCGTGGTTGCCCTTGGTCATCAGGATGAGATGATGACGGGATGCCAGTTCGGCCAGCGTCTCCGCCACGCCCGGCAGCAGCTCGATCTCCTGTTCGGCTATGGCGCGGGCAAGGCCGCGGACGCGTTCGCGCTTGTCTTCGGTCACCGGTTCGGTGCTGAGCCGCTCGAAACAGTCGACCAGCGAGCGGGTGAAGCTGGAAAGTCCATAGCCGTGGGCCAGGATGGTTTCGCGTTCGACGGCGTTGAGCGTTTGCCGCACGTCGGCCGGAGAGTACTCGCGGTGGTCGAGAAAGCCGATGAAGGCGGCGATGGCGCGCTCAAAGTAGATGTTGTTTTCCCAGAGCGTGTCGTCAGCGTCGATCAGGAGGGTCTGTCCGGCAGGGAAGCGGGGCATAGGTCGAGAATACAATTTGCCGGTTAATGGTTTCCAGCCTCATCAAGCGGCAACGGGCCGCTTCCGCAGGATGAGCCGAAATCAACCTACGCCCCGAGCTCGTTGCGGATCGCGGCAGCAATTGCATCGGCGTGGCGCTTCATGGCCTCGCTGCTTTCAGCCTCGATCATCACGCGGGCAAGAGGCTCGGTGCCCGAGTAGCGAATGACGACACGGCCGGAGTCTTTGAGTTCTTCTTCCGCGGCTTGAATGGCCGCAGCCACCGAGGGAATGCCCGAGAGCGGCTTTTTCTCCCGCACCTTCACGTTCACAATCACCTGGGGAAAGACCTTGAGATCGGCGGTCAGTTCGTCGACGGTTTTGCCGGTGCGCGCCACCAGCTCGAGAATGACGAGCGCGGTCATCAGGCCGTCTCCGGTGGTGGCCAGGTGCGGCAGAAGGATGTGCCCGGATTGCTCGCCGCCGAGCGCGGCCCGGGACTTCAGCATCTCTTCGAGAACGTAACGGTCCCCCACGGGCGCGCGCAGCATCCTGATGCCGCTGCGCTTGAGAGCGGCTTCGAGCCCCATATTCGACATGGTGGTGGCGACGACGAGATCGCCGGTCAGCAGGCCCCGAGCCTTCAGGTCGCGCGCGGCCATCAGCAGAATCGCGTCGCCATTGATCACGTTGCCGCGCGAGCCGGCCAGCATGCAGCGATCAGCATCGCCATCAAAGGTGAGACCCATGGTGGCGCCGCGCTCCTTTACCTCCGCCGCTACGAAGTTCGGGTGCAGCGCGCCGCAATTCGCATTGATGTTGCGCCCGTCGGGGCTTACGTTCAGCAGCGTCACCGTTGCGCGCCTGTCGCGATTCAGCCGCCTGAACAGCTCCGGCGCAACAGCCGCGGCCGCGCCGTTGGCGCAATCCACAACCAGCTTCATCGTGCCCAGCGAAAGGTTGGGGATTGTTGTGCGCAGAAACTGGAGGTAGTCGCTCTTGAGCGCCGGAATGTCTTCGACCGGCGGAAGACTGTTTACATCGACAATGGCGGTGTTGGACGAGTGGAAGAGGATCTCTTCCTCCATGGCCAGTTCCACCGCGTCGGGCAGTTTAAATCCGTCGCCGCCGAAGAGCTTGATGCCGTTGTCCTGCCAGGGATTGTGAGAGGCCGAAATGACGGCGCCCGCGTGGAAACCGTGGGCGCGGGCCAGGTAGGCCACGGCCGGCGTAGGAATCACGCCCGCGCTCTCAGCCATCGCGCCTGTCTGGCGCAGCGCCTCGGCCAGTGTTGCCGCGATCCAGTTACTCGACTCACGGGTATCGCGTCCGAGCAGAACCCGCGGCCGCGGAGATTTTTTCTTCAGCGAGTGACCCAGCGCCAGGCCGGCCGCATAAACAGTTCCGGGATCGAGGGGGAACTCGCCGGCAACGCCGCGAATTCCGTCAGTGCCAAATAGCTTGCGCGTGGCTGCCGTCATGTTCTCGTTTCTTCTTGGGGATTTATTGTATTCGGGGCGATATTCGTGACCCGGCTGGTGAAGCTGCCGTCTGAAAGCCGTGTGGTGACTGCCTCGCCTGCCTGGAGCTTTGCCGCCGATCTGACGATGGCGCCATCGGCCCCGATGACAAGCGCATAGCCGCGATCGAGAACCGCCAGTGGCGAGAGCGAATGCAGGCGCGCATCGAGAGAGCCCAGGCCGGCGGCCGAAGCCTGTACCTGCCGCTCGAGGGCGCGTGCCAGCCGCGCGCGGAAGTCGTTCAGGTGCTCGCGCGCGTGGGACACCTGCTGGCGCGGATCGTGACGCAGGACCGATGCCGCGAGATCCGCTATATGATTTCGATCCAATTGCAGCTGCGCCGCCATCACGCCCTCAAGACGGAAGCTCAACTCGTCAAGCCGCTGCGCAGACCGGTGCAGCAGGGTAGCAACGCGGGTCTCGGCGCGAGTAGCCGGCACGCGATTCAATCGCTGTTGAGCCTTGAGAAGCTGGAAGCGCGTCGCGCGTTCGAGCCGATGCGTCTGTTCGGCAAGGTGCTCGGCGATTTTATGCTGCGCCTCGGTGATCAGCTCGGCGGCGGCCGAGGGCGTGGGAGCACGAAGATCGGCGGCGAAGTCGGCAATGGTGAAATCTGTTTCATGCCCAACGGCCGAAACCACCGGCAGCTTCGATGCCGCAATCGCGCGCGCCACGCGCTCGGAGTTGAACGCTGCCAGGTCTTCGAGCGATCCGCCGCCGCGAGCAACCACGATCAGATCAACGATGTCAGCTCCACTGAGCGACTCGATAGCCGCTTCTATCTCCGCCGGCGCTGAGTCACCCTGAACCGTCACCGGGAAAAGAAAGATGCTGAGGCCCGCGTGACGGCGATTGACGATATTGAGAAAATCGCGGATTACGGCGCCAGTGGGCGAAGTCACGATCCCCACAGCGCGCGGAAAGGCAGGTAAGGGCCGTTTGCGCGCGGCATCGAAGAGGCCCTCGGCCTTCAGCCGTTCTTTCAACTGCTCAAAGGCAAGCTGCAGCGAACCGGCTCCCACCGGCTCCATGGTTTCGGCAACAAGCTGCATCTGCCCGCGCTGCTCGTAGACGCTCACACGGCCGCGGACCAGCACATGCAGGCCATCCTCCGGCCTGAAGCGCAGCAGCATGGCCTGCCGGCGGAAGAGCACGATGGGCAGTTGCGCGTCGGCATCCTTCAGGGTGAAGTAGACATGCCCCGAGGGGGCCGGGCGGAAGTTCGAAATCTCACCCTCGACCCACACGTCGCTGTATTCCTGTTCGACCAGTTCACGGACCTGCGCAACCAGTTCGCGCACCGGCCAGATGCGGCGGGCGCGGCGCGGTTCTTCAAAGGTCAGATCGAGCTGCGGCGCGAATGGGTCTTGAGAGAACATCCTCTCAAAGTGTAATCGGTTGAGATTCGGGTGCGCTGGAACAGGGAAGGAACGGAAGGTAAAATCGTTCAGTTTGCGGAGGATAAAGCACGCCTTTCAACCAGGTTCCGCAGTTCCGCAGCCAATTGCGCAGCGCTTTCGGTGCTGGGCCCATCGCCGTCGGAATAAAGGAGCTCAAGCTCCCGCGCCACCACCGTGCCCCGCGCCAGGCTGAAGGTGCCCAGAGTTCCGGCGAGTTTGTGGGCGGCGCCGGCGGCTGATTCACGTTGAGCGAGGGAGAGTGTTCCGCCGGCCAGGGCCAGCGCGGCGGCTTCAAGAATCTCCACCCGCGCGCGGATTTCAGGAAGGAAGCGCACCCACAGGCGATCGAGCGCGGCGGCGATCTCAGCTCCCTTGTCCCGGCCCTCGATCTCATCCAAAGAGTCCACGGTGCGAAGCACCTCAGTTCCAGCCCAGCGCGGTCTCAATCTGGGTGGAAAGTGTCATGGGATCGAAGGGCTTGAACAGGATGGCCTCTACACCCAGATCGGCGAAGCGCCGCTGGTCGTTGCTTTGCACCTTGGCGGTAAGCAGCAGCACAGGGATCTTTGCCGTTGCGGGGTTCTTTCGCAACTCTCTGAATGTCGTGGGGCCGTCCATGCCGGGCATCATCACATCCAAAAGAATGGCGTCAGGTTGATGCTCGGCGGCGCGAACCAGACCCTGCGCGCCCGACCCGGCGGTGATTACTTCCCAGCCGGCGACGCTCTCAAGGCTCAGCGCAGCTACCTCGCGGATGTCGTCTTCGTCATCGATGATGAGGACCTTGCGTGCCACGTGAACACCCCTCGAAGTTCATTGTCAGACTCCAGCGCCGGATTGTCGACGGCGGGTTGGTTACGAATTCGGTACCGTGGACTCCGACGAAGGCGTTCCATCCATCATTCGCGTCTGGCGCAGCATGGTGAGCACCAGCGCCTCGAGTTGCTGGGGCTGAACGCGAGCCTTGGCGAGAAAATGCGTGGGCCCAAGTGTGAGCATACGGCGCTCAGCGATGGAAAGATCGCGCCCTGAATAGACTACCAGCGGCAGCCGGGCAAGATTCTCGCGCTGGCGGAGCCAGTCGACGACGTTGAAGCCGTTGCCGTCGGGCAAACCGATGTCGAGGACCATGAGATGCGGCTCAAATCTGGAACAGCTGTCGGTGGCCTCGTGCAGGGTGTGCGCCAGCTTCACTTCGATGCCGTCGCGCTGGAAAATCGCGGCGATCGTCTCAGCCAGGTCTACGTCGTCTTCCACCACGAGGATGCGCGCCTTTTCTCCTGTGCCGCAAAGCACCCGGGCCAGTTCTGAGAGCAGGGCATCCTCCTCGACCGGCCCAGTCAAGCGCCCCTCTGCGCCTTCGGGCAGTTCGGCGGTTTCCTGCGAGCCCTCCACGCACAACAACACGATCGGGGTATGCCCGACGGGATCGACCTTGCGCAGTTTGGGAAGAATCTCCCAGCCGTTCATGCCGTCGAGGGAAGTGTCGAGCAGAATTACCTGGACCGGGTCGTGCGCCGCCGCGAGAGTCTCCTGAGTGGAAGAAGCCGCGAGAACTTTGAATCCGTGGCGTATCAGCTGGTTCGCAATCCGCGTATGCGCTTCGCCTGCCGGGCCGGCCAGCAGTAAAACTCCGTTTTCCGCCTGCTTTTCGGGTTCAATCGGTGCTCCCGGCTCGGGCTGGGCAGGCTGGTAGGGCAGAAACACGCGGAAGGTCGAACCACGGACCGGGTTCCGCTCGGCCCAGATCCGGCCCGAATGCTGCAGGACGATGGTGCGGCAGATCGCCAGGCCCAGGCCGCTGCCGCCCTTTTGCCGCGAATCGGATGCGTCAACCTGCTGGAATCTCCCGAAGATTGCCTCGAGCTTGTCAGCCGGGATGCCGCGCCCCTGATCGATGACCGAAAGCGTGACCCCGGTGAGTCCCGGACGCATCATGATCGATACCGTCGAGTTTGGAGGGGAGAATTTAATGGCGTTCGAAAGCAGATTGGTAAGTACCTGGAGCAACCGATCCGGATCGGCGGCAAGCTCCACGTGGGTTGTGTCGTGAATAAGCTGCACTCCTGCGGCATCGGCCACCGGCTGCATGCCATCGATCGCCTGCCTTACCACCTCGGCCAGTTGGATAGGTCTGAACAGCAGAGGCTCACGGCCGCTCTGGATGCGCTCCAGGTCCAGAATGTCGTTGATCAGGCGCACCAGCCGGTCTGAGTTGGTGAGTGCGATTCGCAGCAGGTTTGCTGCCTTGTCGTTCACATTCCCCAGAATGCCCGAAGAGAGCAGGCCAAGGGCGCCGCGGATTGAAGTGAGCGGCGTTCGCAGTTCGTGACTCACCGTGGAGATGAACTCGTCTTTGAGCCGGTCGAGCGCATAGCGCTGGCTGATATCGCGAAAGCTGAGCACCGAGCCTGCGAAGCGGCCCTGGTTGGCGATTGGAGTGGATACATACTCGGCAGGGAAGGCGCTGCCGTCTGCCCGGAAAATCGTATCCTCGCCTGCCGCGGCCCGCGCATGCGACGTGTTCCGTTTCAGGGGACAATCCTCGGCGCACTTTTTGCCGGGCCTGGCCGCTCCGTGCAGCACCTCATGAACAGCCTTGCCCTTGAGCGCCGCGGCCTCGGCGCCCAGGATGCGCGCTGCCGCCGGATTGGCAAAGCTGATCAAGCCCCGGTTGTCGACGCCAAAGATGCCGTCGGCAACCGAGTCGAGCAGGATCTCCTGCTGCCGCGAGAGCTCCTCGGCGCGTCCGCGCTCCTGCGAGCGCGCCAGCATCTGTCCGAGGGTTGAAGCAGCGGTTTCGATCGCCGACATGGCCTCACGGTCTTCGCGCAGATGGTAGTGGCTGAAGAACTCGAGAACCGCCAGGACCTTGTGCCCGAACCGTACCGGGACGGCCCAGCCTGACACCATCTGCTGCTCCATTGCCAGCTCGATCCGTGGGCTGGGCTGCGCCGCACTCAGGTCCTCAACCCATACCGGCCGGCCCTCTTTCCAGGTCTGACCGGGCAGATCCTGGCCGCGCTCCAGCGTTAGCGCCATACTCTCTTGAATGAGCGCTTCGGGCCGGCGCCCGGGCGCGCCCCAAGCGGTTGAGAACTCCAGCCGCTGCCCCTTAGGGTCAACCAGCCACTTGATCGCCACATCCCATTCCTGGGAGATGCAGAGTGCCTCAAGAATCCGCATCGATGCGACCTCAGGCGACGCATTCTCGCCCACAATCTGGCTTACGGCAATCTGCAGGGCCAGCCGGTTCTCGCGCTGTTTCTGCTGCGTCACGTCGCGCAACAGGCACCTTACCGCCAGCGGATTGCCGGCCTTCTGACGCTGGCTGAGGCTGAGTTCGAACTCCAGGACGCGGCCGTCGGGCGTGTGATGCCGCAAGGGAGCGCGGTCTACAATCTCTCCGTCCAGAGCCCGCCGGAAGAGTGCCGACACCTCGCTGCGTCCGCTCATGCCGAACAGGTCTTCGAACGACCCCAGGTTCAACATGGCCGCATCGTCGAGACCGAAACATCGCTTCCATGCCGGATTCACGTAGAGGAACCGGCCTGAGGGGCTGATCGTCGCGATCATCTCGGTCGAGTTCTCAAACAGATCCCGGTAACGCTCGAGCGATTCGCGCGAAACCTCCTCCTGCCGCAGGGTCCCGGTCAAATCCACGGCCACGGCCAGCAGTCCCGTGACAACGCCACTCCCATCGCGTACTGCCGATATGTGGAGTGTGGCCGGGAACGACTCTCCGCCCCGGCGCATGACTTGAACATCGAAGCTTGGCACCATGCTGGGGGGAAGGGCGCGCACGCACTCGACGTAAGCCGACAGCTGCTCTTCAGGAGTGTTCCGGGACGAATGCTCCATACCAGCCAGCTTTTCCATTTCGGCAACCAGCCGGGCCGCTTCGCCGGGGGCGAGAAAGTCAGTTGTCCGCCATTGATCTGAAAACGCAGATGCATCGTATCCGAGCAGGCGTTCCGCTGCAGGATTGGCGTAGAGCAGCTTTCCGTCCAATCCCAATGCCACTACCGCAGGACCGGCTGAATCCAGAAGATCCTTGTGCGTATCGGAGCCGGCGACGATGGGCAAGGTCGCGGCCCGCGTTCTTGCTGCAAGGCGCAAAGCCAGAACGGTCCCGGCCACTGCAGCGGCGAATACCAGGATCGGATCGTATCCCGCACCGCCCGTCATGCGAAGGAACACAGAGAGGGTGCAGAGCAGAACCGAAAGTATTCCGAGCGCCGGCCAGTGAATCAGGGATCCAATGCGCCCCGCAATGGTTCGTGAAGGCTCCCTTTTCCGCGTCTCCTCCGGCCGGTTCGCCAATCCCTCCACCTTCACCCCTCCGCGACGCTGCGTGCGTGAATCAATCGAGGCTCAATGGGGAACAAATGAAACACGCTTAGCCCCCGAGTGCTCTTCAGCGCCTGCGAACACATGCCGCCAGCCCGGGTCCGACGGGGAAGGCACCGAGGTGTATCACTATCACTCCAAGCCTTCAAGCAATTGGCAGTAAGTATAAGCAATTAGGACGCGACTCACTACATAATTCCGATGTTCATCTTAATCCTGCGAAGCGAGAAAGTTACGGCCTTGGCATCGGGTGACAGGCAGTTCCTGGGCTGGCCGCATCTCAGACAGTCAATTCCGCCCTGCGTTGTTCTGCATTGATTGACGCTTATACTGGCTTTCATGTTGACCCGCCGCATCCCTCTCCCCACCTTGCCTTTTACCGTTTTGGCTGTCGCCTCTGCGGTTTTCGCAATGCTCCCGGTTTCAGCCCATGCCTGGGAGAGTGAAGGCCATCGCATGATCAACAGGCTGGCAGCCGCAACCCTTCCAGCCGACGTCCCTGCTTTTCTGCGCAGCGATGCCGCCATCGACGAGATTGAGTATCTGGGCCCCGAGCCCGACCGCTGGCGTTCGCCGGCTGAATCCGAACTGAGCGCGGCCCAGGCGCCCGAGCACTTTATCGACCTGGAGTTGGCAGATGCATTAGGGCCCTTGCCGCGCAGGCGGTTCGACTTTGAGGCCAAGGTGTTTGCCGCGGGCCAGCGCCCTGAGAAGATCGGCCTGCAGCCCTGGGAGGCCGACGAGGTGTGGGAAAGATTGAAGGCTGCAATGCGCCAGTATCGCGAAATGAAGGCCGCCGGACAAGAAACCGCCCCCGTCGAGGCCGCAATCATTTTCTATGCAGGCTGGTTGGGCCATTACGTCGGCGACGCTTCGCAGCCGCTCCATGTGACCGTGCAATACAACGGATGGACGGGCCCCAACCCCAACGGCTACACCACCAGCCACCAGATTCATCGCCTCTTTGAGGGCTCCTTTGTCGCGGCCAACATTCATCCTCCCGATGTTGAGCCGCTCATGACGCCGGCCAAGGCAATTCCGGGCGATATGTTCGACGCCTACGTCGCCTACATTCGAACCACGGCCACTTACGTTGAAAAGGTCTACCAGCTCGAGAAGGCCGGGGGATTTGTGGGCGCGGGGACGCCGGAGTCGAGGACGTTTGCCGCATCCCGGCTTGCTGCCGGCGCCAGCATGCTGCGCGACATGATCTACAGCGCGTGGATCGACAGCGCCCAGGCGGTTCATGACCCTTACGCAGGCAAGTGACGGAAGAGCGGGTAAGTTGGGGTGAGGGAAAGCCGGGCCAGGCGCCGGAAAAAGGCCTAGTCGGTTGACTCAGCGGCCGCCAGAAGCGGCACACGGCGCAGCATCGGCGTCAACGCGACCGTAATCAGCAGAACCGCCGGAATGGCCACCAGTACCCAAGCCAGCATCGCCTGACCTGCCAAACCACTTAGCTGCGCTGCCATGTGCAACGGCGAGAGCCGGAGCAACGCGATCGCATCGGGATGAGGCGCCGCCGCGGTCATGCGCCCGCCCAACCGCACAAAAGGCACAATCAGCGCCAATTGCAGGGGCATGGCCGCGTAGTTGGCGGCCTGAATCGCAGGCACATTCAACCGCAATGCCAGTGCAACCGCCGCGCATACCAGGGTCGGCAAACCGACAACCGGAATGCAGCCGATTGCAAAACCGAGCGCCAGTGTAAGGGCCAGCCGCCGCGGCGAAATCCCCTGCCGCAGCCACTGCGCCACCCTGCACTTCACTCGCTCTCGCATTGGGACCGTCACAGTCATTTAGACCCCGCCACAGGCTTTAAGTCTCTAGATGCCCAAAATACGAATCCTGTTTCACAACTGTCATGGACCGCGGATGAAAGTTTATGAAATGAACCAAAATTGCCAGTATCCTCTGCGGAAATCACGGCCGGATGGCACCTGTCTCATTCGCTGGCACAGTCCCTGCCGCAAGACCGTTTGCGCCACAGCCAGCGCAGCCGGTAATGGGTTAAACTTGGACCGAATGCGGGTATTTGGCATCGACTGCGGTACTGAGGTGACGGGTTTTGGCGTCGTCGATTCGGATGACGGCGGGGGAGTGGCGCGCCTGATTCCAAAGACTTTTGGCGCAATCAGACTCTCAAAGTCGAAGCCCCTGCCCGAACGGCTCAACCAGGTCTTCAGGGAACTGGCGGCCGAGCTCGAGCGCTGGCGCCCCGACGCCGTTGCAATCGAAGAGGTCTTCTATTCCGTGAACGCGAAATCCGCTCTCAAGCTTGGCCAGGTGCGCGGGGTTGCGCTTCTTGCGGCCGCCCGCCAATCCATTCCTGTGGCCGAGTACGCGCCGCTTAAGATCAAATCCAGTGTGGTGGGCTACGGCATGGCCAGCAAGGAGCAGGTTCAGTTCATGGTTGCCCGGCTGCTGAATCTTGAGGTGCTTCCCCAACCGGCCGATGCCGCGGACGCACTGGCCATTGCGATCTGCCACATTCACACCGCGCAGACTCTCCATGCCCAGGGACAGCCCGCCCAGGGGGTGGCGCGATGAAGGCGTTTGCTTTAGCCGCGGCGATTGCACTGGCATTGGCCGGAACGGCTTCCCGCGGCGATCAGAACGCAGTAATGCAGGTGGATTTTACCGACGACCAGCTGAGCCCATCCCACTGGACGCTGACCCTCCACTCCGACGGTTCAGGACATTTCACCTCGGAGATGGGGAGGGCGACCGAGGACGGCGCGGAGGAGATCAATGCCCCGAATGTCGATCGCGGCGTGCAGTTGAGCGCCGGCTTTGCCACGCACGTCTTTGAGGTTGCGCGCCGCCACCACCTGTTCAACGAAGGGTGTGAGAGCCGCCTCAAGGTTGCATTCCAGGGATGGAAGAAGCTTAGCTACACGGGCCCTGAGGGCTCCGGCTCGTGTACGTTCAACTACTCGAAGGATAAGGAGATCGAGGAGCTGGGCGAATCATTTCAAGCCGTGACCGAGACGATTCTCGAAGGCGCGCGGCTTGAGAAACTGCTGCAGCACGACCGTCTGGGCTTGGACAGGGAGATGGAGTTCTTGATTGACGCCGCCGGCAGCGGCCGCGCCCAGCAGATCTGCACGATCCGCGAGATTCTGGTCAGGCTGGCTGACGACGACGATGTTTTGGAGCGCGTCCGCAAGCGGGCACGCATTCTGTTGGCTCAAGCCGGCACATAATCTTTAATTTCAAGCTGCAACTGGGCAACTATTACTTATGCTTGAATGTCAAAGGATAAGGAAGAAGTAGTAGGCTGCCATCAGGACCGATGAACGATCGCCTTCGGGGGCGATGGAAAGGCGGGCAGCAATGAAATCGATTAAGAAGCAGACCGCAAGCAGGCGCAGCCTGGGCGCCATTTCCTTCTGGATTGCAACCGCCGTTGTAGCGATCCTCGCCGCCTCTCAACCCATACATGCCGACGACACCGCACCAGCGGCACGTGCCGTGCACCTGAGTTATATCGACGGCCAGGTTCGCGTCTCCCAGGGCGATCAAGTCATCGCCGAGGGCGCCACCGTCAACATGCCCCTCTTTGAGGGGATGCAGGTTTCTACCGCCCAGGACGGGCGCGCGGAAATCCAGTTTGAAGACGGCAGCGTCGCGAGGCTCTCGCCAAATACCACGATTACGCTGAGCGTACTGCGCGGCGAGGGGGCGGATGGCGACGCCGAAATGATCATGAACGGGGGCTTGGCGTACTTTGAATTCCAAGGCGGCAACCAGCAGGGCCAGCTCACAGTTCACTTCGGAGACTCCTCCGTCACACCGAGCGGCAATGCTGTTGTGCGGGTGAGAATGGACACGCCTCCCGGGGAGCTGGCGGTTTTGTCGGGCAACGCCAATCTCAGCCGTGGCAGCGGCGGCCTGCAACTGGCCATGCACGGCGGCGAGAGCGTAATCCTGTATGCGAACGACATCAGCCGTTACGATCTGAACGAATCGATCGATCCTGACTCCTGGGATGCCTGGAACACCGATCGCGATCAGGCCATGGCCACTGAAGGGGCTGCATTTACGGGCGCGGCGCCGAGCCAGAACGGTCCTGAGAGCGGAAGCCCCGCCTGGAGCGATCTGGACGCGAACGGCAGTTGGTACGATGTTCCCGGCCAGGGATATCTCTGGTCGCCTTTTGCAGCTTCCAATCCCGGATGGGCCCCCTACGGATGCGGCAACTGGGTTTGGTATCCGCGCTTCGGTTACATGTACGTTCCGTGTGATTCCTGGGGATTCCTGCCCTACTCCTGCGGTTCGTGGAACTTCTTTAACGATTTCGGCTGGGGTTGGAGCCCCGGCATGGGCGGCTGCAACCCATGGTGGTATGGGGGTGGCTACTATCCTGGACCTCGGTTCGGAGGGTCTTTTCCTCCGGGCTATAGACAGCCGCACCGGCCGGTAAATCCGCGCGGACCGAATCCCGGGCATCCTGTTCCCGTAATAGCCGTTAACCGAACGAATGGGTCCGGCGGAACGCCGTTCCCGTCTCGTGAGCGCAACCAGCCCGTAACGATAGCCGGCAACACCGTAGCGCCGATACGGCCGGTGACTGCGCGCGGAGGCGAGAATCGCGCGCCGATTGGAACCCCCAGGCCAGGCTTCACGGTTTTTGATGGAAGCTTAAAAAGCGATTCATCTCATGGACGCCCGGTCTATACTTCGCGCGCAAGTACTGAGCCAGGCGGTTCCTCTGCGCCGGCTTATCGAGGCGGTTCTACTACCAATTCCACCGGTTCATCGCGGAGTTCGTCCCCTTCATCGCACTCCAGCTCTTCGAGTGGATCGGCCCATAGCTCCAGCAGCGGCGGAGGCGGCAGCTATCACGCAAGTGGCGGCGGATACTCGGGTGGCGGAGGCGGCGCCTCCCACGCCAGCAGCGGTGGCGGCGGTGGTGGTGGCGGCGGAGGCAGCGGCGGAAGCCACAAGTAGGGAACAGCAGGCAGATAAGCGCTGTAGTCGAGTTCGCGGGAACGAAACAGATGTATCCCGCGGCATAAGCGGGCGTGTATACTCGGCCTGCTTCTGGTCCATCCCCACAAAACTTCCCTTGAAAGTTGGTTCCCCATGTCCAGTTATCTCTTGCAGGTTGCCTATACGCAAGAAGCGTTGAGCGCGTTGATCGCCGAGCCTCAGGATCGTACGCAAGCACTGAAGAAAAATGTCAAGAACCTCGGCGGCAAAATGGTCGGCTCGTGGTTCTCGTTCGGCGAGTACGATCTTGTGGTGATCGTCGAGTTTCCAGATAACGTGAGCGCGGCTGCGTGGTCTCTGGCCGTCGCCGCAGGAGGGGCGCTCAAGTCCATCAAGACCACTCCCTTGTTGAGCATCGAGGAGGGCCTGGAGGCTATCAGGAAGGCTCCGGAGTCGGGCTACAAGTCGATTGTCGCGTCGTAGCAGGCAATCGCTGTCTCTTCAATTCAGGATTTCGAATCAGGTTCGGCTCGGCCCCCATGCGGCGGCTCACGAAACGCCGCCTTATAGCGGGCCTGAGGCGATGCGCGCGACTACGTCGTAGTCATGGGCCTCGGTGATCTGCGCCTTGTAGAAGCGGCCCTGCTCAAGCTGCTCCAGGTCGCCGAAGTCGTTGATGTAGACCTTGCCGTCGATCTCCGGCGCATGGAACTGGGTGCGGCCCTCCCACAGGAGCGGTGTTTCGTCGCTCTCGCCCTCGGCCAGCACCACGACCTCGCGTCCAACCCATTCCTGCTTGGCCTGGCGCGAGATTCGCTGTTGCAGCTTCATGAGCTGCCTGCGCCGCGCCTCGATGGTCCGCTTCGGCACCTTGGCGTCGAGAGAGTGCGCGCCTGAACCCTCCTCATCGGAGTAGCTGAAGACGCCCAGCCAGTCGAACTTAGCCTCGCCGATGAACTGCCCCAGAATCTCAACGTCGCGGAGCGACTCGCCGGGAAAGCCGACGATGAAACTGGTGCGCAGCGCGATGCCCGGGACTGCTGCGCGCACCTTCTCGATGGTCTTGAGGAATATTTCGGCGCCTGCGCCGCGTTTCATGCGCTTGAGTATGTCGGGAGAGGCGTGCTGCAAAGGCACGTCGAGATACTTGCAGATGTTTTCGTGCTTCGCAATGGTCTCAAGCAGCCGGCCGGTGATGCGGTTGGGATAGGCGTAGAGGAAGCGCAGCCAACGCAGGCCCTCGATTCCGGCCAGTTCGTCGAGTAACGTGGCAAGACCATCTTTCAGGCCCAGGTCTTCGCCGTAGCAGGTCGTGTCCTGGCCGATGAGGGTAATCTCTTCGACTCCGCGCGAGACGAGCTGCCACGCCTCGGCCACCACTGACTCGAAGCGGCGCGAGCGGAACTTGCCGCGCAGATTGGGAATGACGCAGAAGCTGCAGGGATGGTCGCAGCCCTCGGCGATCTTGATGTAGGCCGATGCTCGCGGCGTCGACAGGAGCCGCGGCGTGTTCTCGTCGTAGAGATAGGTGGGCAGCAGATGCTGCGCTCCCTGCCAGTCCTCGCGGCTGAAGCGGCCCTGGCGTTCGCGGTGGTCGCCTTCGCGCCGTGACTGGTAGGTCGGGGTTTCAACCCCGACAGATGGGCCGTCAAATTCAACACGGGCTTCAGTCCCTGAGGCGTGCTTATGCGTTCCTGCCTGGGATTCCTGGCCGGGACGGGTCTCAGCGTGGCCGTTGCCGCAGAGTATGTTGAAAGGCGAGATTGGGCCGGCTGCAAATGCCGCAAGGCCCGCGGCTTCGAGAATCGACTCGAGCTCGCCGGTACCCACCACGGCGTCGACCTCGGGAATATTCGTGCGGATCTCATCGCGGTAGCGCTCCACCAGGCACCCGGCGACAATGAGCTTCTTAGCTGAGCCGTTTATCTTGTGGCGCGCCATCTCAAGAATCGTGTCGACCGACTCCTGTTTGGCCGTGTCGATAAAGCTGCAGGTATTGACGACGAGGATGTCGGCCTCTTCGGGGTGCGAGGTGAGGCGCGCGCCGGCGCGGTCGAGCAGCCCCATCATCACCTCGGAGTCGACAAGGTTCTTAGGGCAGCCCAATGAAATGAAGCCCACCCGGGGCCCCCATGAAGTGTTTTTTGCTTCATGGGGTGGTACAGAAGGGGCCGCGGGCGTGGATGATTTGCTCACCTATCTATTGTACCGGGTGATTGTTTTTACGGCTGGGCCGCGCCGGAGTCCAGGGAAGCCTCTAGGCGTCTTTGCGGTAGAGCATGTCGCGGATGGCGCGGCGGCGCATGGCGTTGGCCTCCATCTCGATGCGGCGCTCTTCGGCGGACTTATGGCGCGATCCGGAGGCAACCGCAGGTGCTTCCTGCTGCGGCTCGCTGCAAGCGGGGCAGCGGTTGGCAAAGCCCGGCTTGCCGGGCCGCAGTTCGAACTCTTCTCCACAGACGACGCAGGTATTGATCGGGAAGGTCATAGCACTTCAATGTTAGCGAAAAATCGAGGGCGAAGTCGATACCGGAGATTCGACGCGCGGGCTTGACAAACGGGCGATCCTGGCCGGCGAGAAGTCGAATGCTGCGTAACCAAAGTCCCATTGAGGCGGAGTGTTAAAATCTATCAGTGCCGGGTCCTACGCGACGTAATCCCGCCAACCCCGCCAGGTCCGGAAGGAAGCAACGGTAACGGGCTAGTACGGGCGCAGTAGGTAACCCGGTACTTAAACAGGGGTCAGGGATCAGGGATCAGGGGTCAGAGATCGTAGATCAGGGATCTGCTGACCGGTTGGTGCAAGGAGAAGAAGAATTGAGCCTGACCGTACGCCCCATTGTGGGCCGCCGCGCCAAAATCACCGCGCTCGGCACTTACGTTCCCCCCGATACAATTACCAATCAAGACCTTGAAAAGATGGTGGAGACCAGCGATCAGTGGATCGTTGCGCGCACCGGGATTCGTACGCGCCACAAGCTGGCCAAGGGACAGGGAGTGAGCGATATTTGCACGGCGGCGGCGAAGAAGTGCCTGGCCGCGCGGGGTATAAGTCCGAGCGAACTGGAAGTAATTATTGTGGGCACGGTGACGCCCGACATGATGTATCCCTCGACGGCCTGCCTGGTGCAGCATAAGCTGGGCGCCCGCAACGTGTGGGGCTTTGATGTTTCGGGCGGTTGCTCGGGATTTACCTATGCACTGCAGGCCGGCGTAAAGCTGGTGGAGAGCGGCGCGCACTCCAAGGTGCTGGTGTGCGGCGCCGACGCCAACACGCGCATGACCGACTACACCGACCGCGCTACCTGCGTGCTGTTTGGCGACGGCGGCGGCGCGGTGCTGATTGAACCATGCGAAGCGGGCGAGATTGGATTTGTGGACTACCTGAACGAGATTGACGGTTCAGGCGGCGTGAGCCTTTACATGCCGGGCGGCGGCAGCCTGAATCCCTCAACGCATGAAACTGTGGACAAGAAGATGCACTTCGTCCACCAGGATGGCCCGGCGGTGTACAAGTTCGCGGTGCGCAAAATGGCCGAGGCCACGCTGAAGCTGCTGGAGCGGAACGGGGTGGAAGGCAAGGACCTGGGCTGCTTTATTCCCCACCAGGCGAACATACGCATCATCCAGTCCACGGCAGACCGGCTGGGCTTGCCGGCCGATCGCGTGATCATCAACATTGAAAAGTACGGCAATACTTCGGCAGGCACGATTCCCCTGGCCATGGAGACGGCGATTGAAGAGGGTAAGCTGAAGAAGGGCGACCTTGTGCTGCTGGCCGCCGTGGGCGCCGGGTTCACGGTAGGAACGGTGCTGCTGAGGTGGGAGATATGAAGGCAGCTTTTAGCCATTAGCTCTTAGCTTCGCTTGTGGGTTGGTCGATTGGGATTCAGAGATCTTCTCGGGGATCGCGCTTGTTCCCCCCAAACTACGATTATGGCTGAGAGGCCGCGCTGCCGGATTCAAAGCTGATAGCTGATAGCTGAAAGCTCGTCCCCTTTCGTCATATACTGTGCTCCACCTGTTGTGCGGGGACCGGAGCGGTAATGGCTTCGGGATCCGCGTGGCGGGAATGGAATCCACGAGCGGAGGTTGACTATGGAAGTTGAGTTCACCGCAAGGGGAGTCAAAATCTCAAAGGCGGTGCGCGCGCAGGCTGAAGAGGGGATGGAGCGTATCGGGCGCATTCTGGGCCGCGCTGCCCATGCCAGCATCACCTTCAGCGTACAGCGGCATTTGCAGATTGTAGAGCTGACGGTGCAGGCGCGCACGCAGAAGCTTGCGGCCACGGGCAAGGCCGAGGTGCCCGAGACGGCGCTGCGGCAGGCGCTGAGCCATGCCGAGAATCAGGCGCAACGTTACCGGGACCGCAGAATCGGGAACAAGCGGTTGCCCAAGGAAGAGAAGATAATGACGGCTCCGCCGGTGGCGCGACCCAAGGCGCGCGTTTCGCCCGAGGCGGAACAGGGTGAGGGAAAGCCGGCGCGCGCAGGCAAGCCCCGCGCCTCGATCGCGGTTCACTCCTTCCCGGCCAAGGCGACAGTGGTTGAGCCGCACGTGATCAAGAACGGCGAGTGTTTTGCGCTGGGGGCGCTGACGATCGAGGAGGCGGTGAAGGATGCCGAGTTCCGCGACCGGGATCTGCTGATCTTCCGCGATCCGGCGGGCGAGATGTACGTGCTGCATCGCAGGCGCGACGGGCAGATGGAGTTAGTGGAGATACCTTAAACGCAGGGATCAGGGATCAGGGGTCAGGGATCAGGGATCAGGGCCTGCATCGATAGAGCGGTTTGGAAAGGAAGCACTGGCTTCTGACAGACCGCTGCAGGCTAAAACCCCGCCCAGTGCAGATACGCCGCGATGATCGGCTGGCCCCACAGGCTGCTGACGATTCCGCCGATGCATAGGAAGGTGCCGAGAGGCAGCTTGGCTGTAGCCCAGGATTCGCCGGTGGCGGGTTTGGAGCGACGGGCCAGCAGGACAATTGCGGCCAACGACCCAAGCACAACTCCAATGGCGAACGAGAGCAGCGCGCCCGGTAGCCCCAACCAAGCAGCAAGCATCGCCATCAGCTTGGCGTCGCCAAGGCCCAGGCCCTCGCGATGGCGGATAAGTTTGTAGATCCAGCGGATGAGGAGGATGAGGCCGCCGGCGGCCGCTATTCCGAGCAGCCTGATGCCGGCATTTCTGGCATCTCCCCAAGGCTCGGGAGGCATCCGCAACGCCCATCCGACCTGTTCTCCCTGGATAAACCACCAGACGAACCCCAGCGCGATCCCAGGCAGGGTTAGGGCGTCTGGAAGCCAAAGGTGTTCGACGTCGAGGACTGCGAGGCCGACTAAAGCCCAAATAAGAAACATCAATCCTGCAGCAAATTCGAGTGGAAAGAAGGCGCTATAAGAATGCCACGCGGCAATTGCCCAGAACGCGGCAACTGCCGCCTCCACCGTCGCATATCGCCACCCAATCCACGTTCCGCAAGTCCTGCAACGGCCACGCAGCGCCAGCCAACTTACCAGAGGCACGTTTTCCCACCAGGCAAGCGTGCGGCCGCAGTTGCGGCAGTGCGAGCGCGGCTTGACGATGCTTTCGCCCGCGGGCCAGCGGGTGAGGCACACATTCAGAAAGCTGCCAAAGGCCAGCCCCATCAGCGCGGCAAACACGGTTCCGAGAACGCGAATCATACAAAGGTAACGGAAAAGACTGAGTATACGGCGTCGATTCCGCGTATGTGAGACGCGATGAGACGCGCGCTTGCTCGCGGATTGTAAACTGGAAGTGAATGGACCTTCCGCAAGAAAGCTCCAGCCGCACGTCCCCGGCCCCGCAGATCGCTACCGACCCGGCGCGCGCCGCGGCGCTTTTTGAGCAGTCGGCGGCGATCATGGCGCGGCTGCGGGCGCCGGGCGGCTGCCCCTGGGACCGCGAGCAGACCTTCGACACCATCCGCAAATACACACTGGAAGAGGCCTATGAGGTCTTCGACGCCATTGAGCGGCGGGATTTCAAGCACCTGGCGGAGGAACTGGGCGATCTGCTGCTGCAGGTGCTGTTCTACGCCGAAATGGCCGCCAATGAAGGCCAGTTCACCATCGCCGATGTTCTGGACCACCTGAATCGCAAGTTGATTCGGCGCCATCCGCATGTGTTTGGCGATGAGGCTGCGCGCCAGGCAGGGAATGCGGCCGAAGTTGACTCGCGGGTAGAGGGCTCGGCGACGGCCGTGCTGCGCAACTGGGAGGAGATCAAGGCCGCTGAGAAGGCCGGGAAAGAAAACGGAGATTCCGGTGGGACGGGGTCGAGACTGGATTCTGTAACGCGGGCCATGCCGGCGCTGCTTGAGGCGGCCAAGCTGGGCGGAAAGGCGCAGAAGGCGGGCTTCGACTGGCCTGACTGGCGCGATCTGCTGCCGAAGATTGCCGAAGAGACGGCGGAGCTTGAGGCGGAGGCGGCTTCGGGCGACCCGGCGCGCAAGCCGGCCATTGAGGCCGAACTTGGCGATCTGTTGTTTACCGTCGTGAATCTCGGCAGGCACCTGGGCGTGGATGCGGAGATGGCGTTGCGCGGCTGCAATCTGCGTTTTCGCGAGCGCTTTCACGAAATGGAGCTTGCCTCACCCAGGCCGCTTGAGGAACTGGCGCCGAATGAGCTTGAAGATCTGTGGGCGGCGGCAAAACAGAAGCTTGCTGCCAGGCGACAGGTCGCTTCACCGCAGAGCCCGGGCGGCGGGCTTCCCCATTCGGTTGAGGGAGCGCGCTCATGATTGAGATTCGCGCGTGCCAGGGATTTGACGAGCTGCAGGCCTGTGTCGAGCTCGAAGTGGAGACGTGGGGATACGATCCAACCGACCTGGTTCCGAAGAAGACGTTTTTGCTGGCGCAGAAGGTGGGCGGGCAGGTGATCGGCGCGTTCGAACAGGGATCAGAGGCCAGGGGTCAGGGATCAGAAATCAGGGAACAGGCATCTGAGCCGAACGCCGGGCCGCGCATGGCTGGCTTTGCGATGGCGATCCCGGGGATCAAGAACACTGCGGCGGGGCCGAAGCCGTATCTGCACTCGCATATGCTTGCAGTAAAAGAGGGTTATCGCAACCAGGGGCTGGGGATGCGGCTGAAGCTTGAGCAACGGCGGGAGGCGCTTTCGCGGGGCATCCGGCATATGGAATGGACCTTCGATCCTCTTGAAATCAAAAACGCTTATTTAAATATCCACAGGCTGGGGGCAATCGCCCGGGAGTATCGGCCCGATTTTTATGGTGTATCCTCATCTCGATTGCAGGGTGGGCTCCCAACGGATCGTCTGCTGGCAGAATGGGAGCTGGATTCAGACCGCGTGCGGGCAATCCTTGACCCCCTCCCGGCAGTCGTATGCGATATTGAGGAGCGGATTCAGGTTCCGGCTTCCATCTACCAGTGGAAGGCCTCGGAGGGAGATCGACACCGCGCCCTCGCCGTTCAGCTTGAGAACCGGGAGAGGTTTCAGAAGGCGTTTCAAAAAGGACTAGCCGTTGTGGGCTATTCTCTTGATGCGGAGGGGAATGGAGTCTTTGAGCTGGGCCGGATCGAGGGAGATGCCTGAGGCTTGTTGCCTTTGGTAGTTTTGGAGCGGAAAGGATCGCAGAGGAACGCAGAAGAAAAATATGAGAATTGATGCCATAATGCTGCGCGAACTTCACATGCCGCTGGTGCGGCCGTTTGAGACCAGCTTTGGAGTGACCCGCAACCGGCGCGTGCTGCTGGCGGAGATTCACTCGGAGGGCCTGGTCGGCTGGGGCGAGTGCACGGTGGGCGAAAGGCCGCATTTCTCCGGCGAGTCGACCGATAGCGCGTGGGTGGTGATTACGCAGGAGCTCGGGCCGTTGCTGGCCGCCGAGAGTCCGCAGTATGGCGGCGACTGCCCGCTCATCTTCAACCGCGTGCGCGACAACCGCATGGCGAAGGCGGCGCTTGAAAACGCCATCTGGGACATCGAAGCGCAGCGGGAAGGCATCTCGCTCTCGCGGCTGCTGGGCGGCGTGCGCGAGACCATTCCATGTGGTGTTTCGCTGGGCATTCAAAAGTCGATTCCGGAGTTGCTCGCGGTGATTGAGCGCGAGCTCGAGGCGGGGTACCAGCGCATCAAGCTGAAGTGCAAGCCCGGATGGGACGTTGAGGTATTCGAGCGGGTGCGCAATCGCTGGCCGGGGATCACGTTGAGCTGCGATGCCAACTCGGCCTACCGCCTGCACGACGCCGATCACATTCAGTCGTTCGACGCGTTCGACCTGCTCATGATCGAGCAGCCGCTGTGGCACGACGATTTCTACTTTCACTCGATGCTGCAAAAGCGGATGAAGACGCCCATTTGCCTGGACGAATCGATCCACAACCGGCGCGACGCGCTGGCGGCGATCGAAATGGAGTCGTGCAGGATCATCAACATCAAGCTGGGCCGGGTGGGGGGATTCAGCGAGGCCATCGCCGTGCACAACCTGGCGCAGGAGCGGGGAATACCGGTCTGGTGCGGCGGCATGCTCGAGTCGGGTGTGGGCCGCTCGCATAACATTGCGCTTTCGACACTCGAGAATTTCTCGCTGCCCGGCGACGTGTCGGCCTCGGCGCGTTACTTTGCCGAGGACATCATCGAGCCCGAGGTGACGGTCTCGCGCAAAGGCGAGATCGCAATTCCCGACACCCCCGGCCGCGGCTACGAGGTCAAGACCGGACTCATTGAGCGCCTCACCGTCCGTAAAGAGATGATCCGCGCCTTTGAGCTGGTGAGCTAGAGCGGTTTCAGAATTCAAGTGCGCTTTTGAAGGTGGTGAAAGGTGGCATTTTCTTGAGGAAGATGCCACTCTGCAGTCGTGGTTCCGGGGTATAGCAATTCTGGAACCGCTGCAGCAGTCGCGCACCTTCAGCTTTACCGGCTGCAGCCCGAACCATTCGAGCAGAATCAGAGCTATACTGAGGACCGCAAGGACCGTTCAGGGCGCCGTTTTCCCCGTGGGGACGGCGCTGGTCAGCCTGAATCCCCTGACAAAAGCCCTGATTTTACTTTGGGCTACCCAGGAATCATTGGAGGCGTTGGCGGTGAACCGAATGTGCGGAAGGATATTTACGTTTTCAGTTGGGCTCGCGGCGCTTGCGTTGCAGGTCCAGGCAGTTAATGGGCAAACCCCGGCATCAACCAGCACGGAGAAGCCAGTGGCCCTGCTGCCCGGCCTCGACAAGCAGTTGATGGATACGAGCGCCGATGCCTGCGTGAATTTTGCCCAGTACGCGTGCGGCAACTTTTCCAAGCTCTATTCGATCCCCGCAGACATGCCCAGCTACGGGTCGTTCTACATCGTTTATGACCACACCGAGTCTGTAGTGCACCAGATGCTGGACAAACTGGCCGATAAGAGCGCGCAGCACACGGCAAACGAGCAGAAGATTGGCGATTTTTACGCTAGTTGCATGGATGAGAACGCAGTTCACGCCGAGGGATTAAAGCCGCTGCAGCCGGAGCTCGATCGCATCGCCGCGGTCACCGATAAGAAGCAGCTTACCGAACTGCTGGCGCATTACCAGCTCGTCAGCGTGAACGCGTTTTTCAACTTCAGCGAGCAGCAGGATTTCAACGACGCGACCAGGCAGATCGCGTCAGTCGATCAGGGAGGTCTCGGGCTGCCGGAGAAGGACTACTACTTCCGCGCCGGAGAGGCGGCCGAGAAGACGCGCAAGGAATATGTAGCGCACGTGGCGAACATGCTTCACTTGATGGGCGAACCGGCCGACAAGGCGGCGGCCGATGCCGAGAAGATCATGACCCTTGAGACTGCGCTGGCCAAGGTGTCGATGGATGTTACATCGCGGCGCGATCCGCATAACGTCTATCACATGATGACCGTGGCCAAACTAACTGAGCTGACACCGTCGATTGACTGGCCCGGGTTCCTGACTGATACCGGCGTGACGGGAATCGGAGATCTGAATGTCGCGAATCCCGATTTCTTCAAGGGGCTGCAGGCGCTGCTCGACCGTACCGACCTCGCGACCATCAAGACCTATCTGCGCTGGCAACTGATCAATTCGACTCCCGGTTACGCCTTGCCCAAGGCCATGGATGAGGAGGATTTCGACTTCGGCGGGCGCAAGCTTATCGGACAGCCGGAACAGCGTGCGCGCTGGAAGCGCTGCACATCGGCAACGGAGAATGCGCTGGGCGAAGCGATCGGCCAGGTATACGTTGCCTCGCAATTTCCCCCATCGAGCAAGGCATTCACGTTGCAAATGGTGCATGACATCGAAGCAGCAATGGGGCGCGAGATCGACAACCAGGCCTGGATGAGCCCCGAAACCAAAGCCAAGGCCAAGGTCAAACTGCACATGGTGGCCGATAAGATCGGCTATCCCGATCAGTGGCGCGATTACTCGAAGCTGGAAGTGATTCGCGGCGAGGTCATGGGCAATTCGTGGCGGGCCACCCAATTCGAGAACCAGCGGCAGTTGGCGAAGATCGGCAAGCCTCTCGATCGAGCCGAATGGATTACGACTCCTGAGACCGTGAACGCGTTCTACAACCCCTCGATGAACGACATCAACTTCCCGGCGGCGATTTTGCAGGCGCCGCTCTACGATCCCGAGGCCACCGATGCAGAGAATTATGGCCATATCGGCGCCGTGGTGGGACATGAATTGACGCATGGCTTTGACGACGAGGGAAGCCAGTTTGACGGCTACGGCAATCTTGCAAATTGGTGGACGCCCGACGACAAGAAGAAATTTGAATCGATGACCGATTGCGAGGTGAAGGAGTATGGGAACTTCACGGCGGTCGACGACGTAAAGCTGAATGGAAAGCTGACGCTGGGCGAGAATACCGCCGACAATGGCGGCATTCGCCTGGCATACAGTGCGTTTCTCAATGACGCAAAGCGCAAAGACATTGATCTGGATGCAAAACAGGACGGCTTTAACGCGATTCAGCAGTTCTTCATCGGCTTCGCACAAAACTGGTGCAGCATCGAGCGACCCCAGTTCGTCAGGCTCCTGGCGCAAACCGACGGTCACTCGCCGGATAGATTTCGCATAATCGGCGTAGTGCAGAACATGCCGGAGTTCGGCAAGGCCTTTGGCTGCAAGACGGGCCAGCCGATGATGCCGGCGAATGCATGTCACGTCTGGTAAGACGCTGCCGCTGACAAATTGAAGCAGCTTACCGCGCGTCGACGACGCAGCGGAAGCCGACGCCGCCGGAGCGGTCGTATCCCGGCGCCATGAGCAGCAGCTTGCCGTGCTCATCGTTGCGAAACGCCTCAGGGAAGTACCAGATGGAGCCCTGCGGCTGGTAGTATTCGCCGCCGCGCACAATTGCGGCGCGGGTGTGCTCGTCGTCAAACTCGTCGGTCCACTGCCACACATTGCCTACCAGATCCATGACGCCATAGGGGCTTGCGCCCTGGGGATGCGCATCGACAGGGTCAGGCGCGGTCATGGCGCGGCCGGTGACGGGCGTTGGCACGTATGCGGGCTGCCACTGGTCGCCCCAGGGATAGATGCGGCCGGCATTACCTGAATCGGGGCCCTGCGCCGCCATCTGCCACTCCCACTCGTGCGGCAGGCGCTTGCCGGCCCAAGCGGCGTAGGCGCGCGCATCTTCAAGCGAAACCCAGGTCACAGGGCGGTTGTCCCAGCCCGGCGGGAATGTTCCGTTCTTCCAATCGCGCAGGAAGTTGATGGCGTCTTTCGGCGCGTAGTGCGTGGCATCAAGGAATTTCTTGAACTGCGCGTTGGTGACCGGGTACTTGTCGATGTAGAACGGCGCGACTTGCATGAAGTGGTCGTGGAAGCGGCGCGGCGAGTTTTCCCAGCCGTACTGCACATCGACGTAGGGGCTCGCGCCGCCTTCAATTTCAATACCCTGCACCTTGAAGTTGAATGTGCCGCCGGGGATGAGGATCATGCCCTCCGGCGTGGCGGCTGCGGTTTTGGTGGGCGGAATATCGACCAGGCGCTGCTGCAGCGCGATCGGCTCGTGCGAGTACGAGGCCAGCGGTTTCCCGGTCATCGCCGCCATGCGCTGCATGAGAGCCTTGACGTCCGGCTTGAGATCCGCGGTGGTTGAAAGGATAGTGCCGTAGCCATTGGCTTCGATAGGAAAGCTGAGAATGGCCCTGCCGCCGGAGACATCGGGTTTGATTTCCACGCCGTGATAGAGGTCGTAATAGTGAACGCCGGTCGAGTACTCGACGTTGATTTGAGGACCAGCGATGTCGTAGCCATTGCGGTTCACGATGGTCCACACGGTTTCAGAACCCAGCGGCCAACGGCTGGCGTAAACGCCGGGGTTGGACGTGGGATAGAGAGGCTCCCAGTCCGTGCTGGTGAGGAAAGGCGCGACAGCGCGCTCGATGGCTGCGACGCGGCGGGTGGCTTCGGCGTCACGCGGACTGATGCCGTTCCAGATGCCCCAGACGTTTTCCCAACTTTCCCAGCCCACGCCATTGAAGAAGGCAAACTGCAGGTCGCTGGTCTTGTCCTGCGCCCAGCGGTCGCTGATGTTGACCATGTGGCGCGGCTCAAGCCACTTGTACCGGTCGACCATGGGCGGGAACGGAAAGTTGTACTGGCCCCATGTGAGGACGTTCCAGGCGAGGGCTTCGTCGCTGGGGCCGCCTTCCGGCTCAAAGGCGAGCGGGTGGCCAACTGCATCGGCCGCCAGCGAGAAGCCCAGCGGTACTCCATCCTGGGTGTCGCCGTTGATGCCGTCGGCGTCGATGGTTTTCATCAGGTCTGCGATCGCCTGCGGCCAGGTTTTATCGGGAGCGTGCGTTCCCTCGTCCCACATCATCATGGGGAAGAGGACGCGCACGCCGCGGCGGTGAAAATCCTCCACCATCTGGCGCACGCCTGCGATGCCGCCGGGCATCGATTCCACCATCTGAAGCTGGTTGCGGTCGTCGACGCCCATGTTGGGATAAGTTGACCACACTAATACCGAATCGATGCCGCCGTAGCGCTGCTCAAGATCGTCGAGGTAGCGATCGACGGTGTACTTGCCGGCAACCGGATCGTAGAAGTAACGGTCGTGCACCATCATCTGCGGCTGAATGAAGCTCGACTGGGTCCACTTGAGCTCGGGCAGGTTGTAGCGCGACCCGTCATACGCGATGCGGATGAGACGCTCGGCGCGCCAATGCTGAATGTCTTTGAGCCAGCGCTCGTGCACTCCCGGAGGACAGGGCGGCGGCATGAGGTCCCATGCGTAGCGCAGGTTCAGGCATTCGGGCGCGGGAATCTGCTGGCCGCGGGGCTCGTATTGCGTGTCTTGCGCAGCGGCGGCGAGTGCAAGAGTGAATGCAAGCATTGCAAGGCAAACGGAGCGATTCATCGAGAGTTTTCTCCTGATGGGAAGGGAGAGAGGGCGAAGTTGCCGATCTCCCGATTCAATGTTGAGAGAAAATAGCGTCGACATCGGTGCGCGAGGGCATTGAGGCCTGGGCGCCCCGGCGTGTAACGCAGATGGCCGCCGCCGCATTGGCAAATCGTGCCGCATCAAACGGGTCGTGCCCTTCGAGCAGTCCCACGGCGAATGCGCCATTGAAGCAGTCGCCGGCCGCAACGGTGTCGATGGCCCGCACTTTGAAGGGTGGAATCCAGCCGGCCTGGCCGCTTGCGAGCGCGACATATGCGCCTTCAGCGCCGCGTTTGAGCACAACATTCCGGATGCCGCGCGCCAGGAGGCGGTTCGCGGTTTCCTCAGCGCCGGCGGCGTCGCCCACATAAAACGCGGCTTCAGTTTCGTTGGGAGTGAACCAGTTGACCTGTTTGAGCGCTGCATCGGGCAGTGCGGCTGCGGGAGCGGGGTCGAGCATGACTGGCACGCCGGCCTGGGCGCAGAAGTCGAGCACGTAGGCGAGGGTATCCAGGGGAATCTCAAGCTGGCAGAGGACCATGCCGGCGGAGCGGATGAGGTCTGCGTTGGCGTTGACGGCGGCGCGATCCAATTTGCCATTTGCGCCGGGAACGACCACGATGCTGTTTTCGCCTGTTTCAGCCAGAAAGATGGGTGCAAGGCCCGATGAGCCGTCGACCGGGCGGACAGCGCCGGTATCGACGCCGGCGTGCTGGAGATTTTCGATGAGGGCGGGGCCATAGGCGTCAGTGCCTACCCGCGCGACCATGGCGACGGGGTAGCCGAGGCGCGCCGCGGCGACCGCCTGGTTGGCGCCTTTGCCGCCGGGGGTGGCGCTGAAGCCAATTCCGATGAGGGTTTCGCCGATGGCGGGGATGCGCGGCGTGGTTGTCACCAGGTCCATGGTGACGCTGCCGATGACGACGATGGGCTTGCGCGCGTCAGTCATTCTTCACCTCAATAAAGCGGCGCCACGGCGACGGAGCCGAGGCCCAGCAGGAATACGAGGAACATGAACACCAGCAGGATGCGAGCGGCGCGCGGGGCTCCGGCGAACTCGCGCCACACGAAGACTCCCCAGCAGGCCGAGACCATGGTGGCTCCCTGGCCGATGGTGTAGCTGACGGCGGGGCCGACCAGGTGCGCGCCCGAGGCGACGAAGTTGGAGACGCCGCCGACGCACCAGATGGCTCCGCCAAGGATGCCGGCGAGATGCCAGCCGAAGGGGGCGCGGAAGTAATCGGCGCCATCGACGCGTGGCTTGCCGTCGAGAGGCTTGACCATCAGCAGCCAGTTCGCCGGGATGTTGGAGATGAGCAGGCCGATGGCAAAGAAGACTGAGACGGTGTAAGGACCCGGCGAGGGCGCGCCGGGCAGGCCGTTGAGCGCCTTAGCGACGAAGGGATAGAAGCAGCCCATCAACACGCCGGCAGCGAGCGAGATGATGATTCCGCGCGCCGTGGTGGCCTGCGCCGTGCCTTCGCGCCGGCGGTAGGCCATGGCGTCGAGCACGATGGCCACCGCTACGAGAGCCACGCCGCCGAAGAGCAGCAGGGGATTGCCTTCGGGTTTGATAACGTAGTTGGAGACCGCGCCGATGACCAGGGCGAGGCCGATGCCGACGGGGAAGGCGACGGCCAGGCCGGCTACGTCGATGGCCGCGACCAGCAGCAAGTTGGCGACGTTGAAGACCGCGCCGCCAATGACCGCGTAAATGATGATGGGCGGCGCAACGCCGGCAAGAACAGGGGCGCCTCGGTGAAACACGCCACCGGCGGTGAGGTCGAGCAGCAGTGCGGCCAGGGCCAGGCCAATCGCGTAATCCCAGTAGAAGAGCTGGAAGCGGTAGCGCGGGCATAGCTTGAGTGTGTTGGCCCACGATCCCCAGCAGAGCATGGAGAGGACCATGAGCATGAGCGCGGATTGGTAAGTTTCAGGTAGAAACATTGCGAACGCTCCCGTGGGGCTGAATCATTGAGCAAACTAGGAACGATAGCGCATGGGGCGCCCCACTGTATACGTCATGAGCCACGTTGCTTCGGCGTGAAAGCTGGCCATCATGGGGGCTACTTCGCCGCCTTCACCGCCTCGGTCAGCGCCGGGACCACCTCGAACAGATCGCCCACAATCCCGTAATCGGCGACCTCGAAGATCGGCGCGTCGCGGTCTTTGTTGATGGCCACGATGCACTGCGAGGCCTTCATGCCGACCAGGTGCTGGATGGCGCCCGAGATGCCGACGGCGACATACAGCTTGGGTGCGACCGACTGGCCCGAGCTGCCCACCTGTCGCTCCATTGGCAACCAGCCGTTGTCGCAGATGGGGCGTGAGGCGGCGATCTCAGCGCCGAGCGCAGCGGCAAGATTCTCAATGAGCGGCAGGTTTTCGGCCTCGCGAATGCCGCGGCCCACGCTGACGATCATCTGCGCCGAGCCGAGGTCGACCGTCTGCGCCGATCCGCGGAATGGCTCGGAGGGGCGGGTGCGGATCTGCGAGGCTTCGAGGGTTGGCGTGAAGGTGGAGACAGGTGCAGAAGCGCTGGAGGTTGCAGCGTCAGCGCGGAATGCACCGGCCTGGACGGAGACAAAGTACGGACCGGAACCTGTAGGCTTGAAGCTGCCATTGAGCCGGCCCTGCATGAGCTGGCGGGTGAAGGTAGGTCCATCGCCGATGGCCACCACGTCGCCGATGAGCACCTGGCCCATGCGCGTGGCGAGGACGGGAGCGTAATCGCGGACCTGATACGTGTGCGGAAGTACCACGTAGGCTGGTTTTGCGCTGTCGATGAGTTGATGGATTGCCGATACGTACCCGTCGGCGGTGTATTGCGCCAGCAACGGATGCTCGAGCCGAATCACGGCGGCGAATCCGCGATCGGCGGCTTCGGTTGCCAGAGCCTCAGTCTGCGCGCCGATGACCACGGCGGTCACGCCCTCGCCGTTGGCGAGCTTTTGGGCCGCGGCTGCGGCCTCCCAGCTTGTCCGCTTGATCTTGCCACCGCTCTCTTCCAGGACGAGAAGAATACTCATAGCACCCTCGCTTCGAACTTGAGTTTTTCAACCAGCGCCGCGGCGGCTTCTTTGGCCGAGCCGGGCAGGATTTGCGTGGATTTCTGTTTGGAAGGCAGGGCGATGTGCTCGAGTGTGAGCACCGGCGCGGCGGCCGACCCAAGGTCGGCGGCAGCCACGGCGTGCACCGGCTTGGTTTTGGCGCGCTTGATGCCCATGAGCGTGGCATAGCGCAGCTTGTTACCGCCCGATTGAATGGTGAGAACTGCGGGCAGGGGCAACTCGATGTGCTGGAACCATCCCTCTTCGAGCTCGCGCTTTACCTTGAGGCCCGTGTCGGTCTTTTCAACCTGCACGATGAGGGTGGAATGGGGCAGGCCAAGCAGTTCGGCCACAATCACGCCGGTCTGGCCCAGTCCGAGATCTTCCGACTGGAGGCCGGTCAGCACCAGGTCAGGATTCTCGGGCTTGATGGCCTCGGCCAGCAGCCTGGCCGTGCCGAGAGCGTCACGCGAGGCGAGGTCGTCCGAGACGACGTGTATCGCCCGGTCGGCGCCCTTGGCCAATGCTTCGCGGATGGTCGAGCCCACGCGCTCTGGGCCGGCGCTGAGGACGATGACCTCGCCGCCGTTCTTTTCCTTGAGCTGGAGGGCCTCTTCGAGAGCGTAGGCATCAGGCTCGTTCATGGCCCATTGGTGGTCGGCCTCGTCAATGGATTTGTGATTTGCCGCAATGCGCACAGGCGCATCGCGTTCCGGTACTTGTTTAATTGCGACGATGATTTTCATATTTTTTGAGCGCTCCCGCTCCGGTTAGTTAGTTTCGTGCGGCAGGTTGCGCGCCGCCAACTGCGCTATGTCTACTAACTGCACTGTGGGTGCCCCAGGTCTCGATTCTGAGACCTGGGTTAAGGCGTCCCGGAACATCGTATTGCAGAAGGGGCATGCGGCGGCAACGGTGGTGGCTCCTGTGGCGACGAGCTCGGCCGCGCGCACGTGGCTCACGCGCTCGCCGCCCTCTTCGCCGAGGAAGGCCAGGCCGCCGCCGGCTCCGCAACAGAAGCTGCGTTCGCGATGGCGCGGAGCCTCGACCAGCTCGCCGGCGCTCGCGACGACGGCGCGCGGCTGGTCGTAGACGTTGCGGTAGCGGCCCAGGTAGCAGGGATCGTGGAAGACGATTCTTTCCTTGTTAGTTACCTCAGGGGCTAAAGCCCCGGTCATTGTTTGGGCATTTTCGGCACGACTAAAGTCGTGCCCTGATACAAAGCTCCCACCGGGCCCACTTTTTGCCTGGTGCGGAAGGTCGAGCCCTGATACAAGATTCAGTTCCGGCAAATGCCGCGCCAGAAACTCGCTATGGTGCTCCACCTCAGGCGGCGCGCCGAATTCCTTCCAGTCTTCCTGAATGGTGCGAACGCAGTGCGGACAGATTGACAAGATCTTCTTCGTCCTGGCCTGCGCAAGAGATTCGAGGTTCGATTCCGCCAGTTGCTGGAAGAGCAGATCGTTGCCGAGGCGGCGAACGGGGTCGCCGGTGCATTTTTCCTTACGCGGCACGCCGAAGGTAATGCCCAGGTGGCGCATGATGGCGACGAGCGAGAGCACGATTTCACGCCCGCGGGGGTCGTACGCGCCCATGCAGCCGAGCCAGAGACAGTATTCTTGAGAACCGTCGTAGATGGGCAGGGCATTTTTTTCGATAAATTTGTCCCGCTCCGCCGCCGGCAGGCCCAGCGCGTTGGAACCGCGCTCGAGAGCAAGAAACAGCTTGGCGCCGTGGGAGTCTTCCCACTCACCGGTGTTCACCGCGCCGCGGCGCAGGCCGACCAGGATGGGAAGATGCTCGATGCCGACCGGGCACTGGAACTCGCATGCGCCGCAGGTGGTGCACTCGAAGGCGGCCTGCTGCGAGTTGTATTTGCCAAGGAGCGGCTCCTCTGACTGCGGGCCGAGATCGTTGAGATAGGCGCGCAGGCCCAACACGATCTCTTTAGGGTTCAGTTCTTTTCCGGTATTGTTGGCGGGGCAGTGCTCGGTGCAGCGGCCGCACTCCACGCAACTGTAGGCTTGCAGGCTCACGATCTGCGTGAGGTCGCGGCCGGTGACAAGGCCGAAATCCTCATCGCCGGCGAGGGGAGGGATCTTGCTGAAGCCGCCGCGCGAGAAAAACACCGTGAACGGGCTCAGCAGCAGGTGCAGATGCTTGGTGTGAGGAATGAGGGGAAGGAAGACGAGCAGAACCAGCGTGTGCGCCCACCAGAGCGCGTGGCCGGGCCATCCCGTGCCGGCCACATAAAACGCGGCCAGGTAGGTCGCCATGAGCGCGAAGATCAGCATCGCGATGAAGCCGGACTCAGGAGAGATCTGGCCGAGCCATTTGGGGCGGACAAAAAAACGGCGGATAAAGAGGCCGAGAATTCCTGCGGAGCAGGCCAGGGCAAAAACCGCGGCGAACCAGAAGTAGAAGCGTCCGAACCGGCCCTGGGGTGCGAGGAAGTCGAGCGAGAGCGCCTGCGCGCAGTGGTTGAGCGTGACCAGGGCAAAGGCGCAGAAGGCCCAGAAGACCAGTGCATGCGCGATGCCGGCGAGCGGGCGCTGGCTTATGACCTTGGCCTGGAGAACGACCTCCCAGACGAAGTCGCGCACGCGGCGGCCAATGGGGGCAAGGCTGAAGCCGGGGTCCTTCTTTGAATGCAGGATCTTGTTGAAGATGGGGCCGAAGCGGCGCCAGAAGGCCCAGGCTGAGGCTGCGGCCAGCGCCAGGAAGAGGACGCGTTCGATGAGCGAAAAGTGCTGCGGTTCAGCCAGCGTTGGCAGTGAGGCACACATAGGCGAACCCCTCACGATACACGATCGGGCAGCAGCTAGTCTTGCTGGGGTGGGGGCTTGTGGGCGTGGACGCCCACACTGCAGCCGGTCAACCACCCCGGCGAAGTCAGATCATTCGCTGGGGAACCCCGGGTCAGGAGGCCGGTGGTACGATCCGGCGCAAATTCAGCAGCGCACGATCTTGGGCGAATCTATGCCCCTGGTCGCGTTGCGGGTGTCGATTACCAGCCTGGCCTGATCCACGATTGCTGCGTAGTCGTAGGCGGAGTGATCGGTAACGATCACCACGGCGTCAAAGCTCGAAATCGAGTCGAGCGGGGCGCTGGTCATATTCAGGTCGTAGCGGCGGCCGTGACCCACGCGCGGGAAGTAAGGATCGTTGTACTCCACCAGGGCTCCGCGCTCGCGCAGCAGTTCGATGATGGTGAGCGAGGGCGACTCGCGCAGGTCGTCGATATCGCGCTTGTAGGCCAGGCCGAGCAGCAGGATGCGCGAACCCTTGAGCGGCTTGGAATGTTCATTCAGGCCGCCAGCTACTTGCTCGACGACGAAGTAAGGCATGCGCGCATTCACTTCTCCGGCCAGCTCAATGAAGCGCGTCCTGAAGTCGAACTCCTTGGCTTTCCACGAGAGGTAATAAGGGTCAATGGGGATGCAGTGGCCGCCGAGGCCCGGGCCCGGATAAAAGGCCTGGAATCCGAAGGGTTTGGTTTTGGCGGCTTCAATGACTTCGTGAATGTCGATGCCCATGAGCATGCAAAGCTGCTTGAGCTCGTTCACCAGCGCAATGTTCACGCAGCGGTAGATGTTCTCGAGCAGCTTGGTCATCTCGGCCACGCCGGGCGAGCTGACTTGAACCACGCGTTTGAAAATCGAGCCGTACATGGCCGCGGCCAGTTCCACCGCGACGGCGCTGCAGCCGCCAATCACCTTGGGAATGTCGTGGCGCGAGATCGAGTCGTTGCCGGGGTCCTCGCGCTCGGGAGAGAAGACCAGGTGCACGCCGCGATCTTCGGGGAGCCGCGTCACCTTAAGGCCATTTGGATTGCCTGCTTCGAGCAGCGGAGCGACCACTTCTTCGGTGGTTCCCGGGTAGGTGGTGCTCTCGAGAACAATCAGTTGGTCCTGGTGAATGTGCGGAGCGATGGACTTGACGGTGCCGACCACGTAGCCGAGATCGGGTTCGTGATGGTCGTCAAGCGGCGTGGGCACGCAGATGATGACTGCATCCATCTGCGCAATTTCGCCGTAGTCGACGGTGGCGTGGAAGCCGGTTTTGCGCGCTTCCTGGATGGCCTCGGGCAAAATTCGAACGATGTAGGAGCGGCCCGCGTTCAGCGCCTCCACTTTGTCAGGAGCGATATCGAAGCCGGTTACGCGGAATCCTTCGCCGCTGAAGAGCAGGGCTAGGGGCAGGCCCACGTAGCCCATGCCAACGATGCCGATGCGCGCTTCGCGTGTTTCCATCCTATGGTGCAGCAGGGCGAGACGGTTTTCTGCGGTAGTAGCCATACTCCTGATTGTAAGGGAATGCGCGGCGCGGCCGCACGCCGGCGCTCTCCAGGGCATGGCGCTGTATGCTTAAAACGAATCATCGTCGGAGGGGTGTTTTGCGTAATTTTCTGGTTACAGGAGCAGCGGGCTTCATCGGCCGCTCGATCGCCGCTGAGCTTCTGGCTCGCGGTGAGCAGGTTCGCGGCGTCGATAACTTCATCACCGGCAAGCGCGCGAATCTCAAGGGGCTTGAGGCTATGGACTTCATCGAAGGCGATCTGCGCGATCCGGCGGCCTGCGCGCGGGCATGCGAGGGTATCGACACCGTCTTTCATGAGGCCGCTCTGGCTTCGGTTCCGCGATCGGTAGCCGATCCGGTGGGAACTAACGACCACTGCGTATCGGCCACGCTGAATCTGCTGGTGGCTGCGCGTGACGCGGGAGTGAGGCGTGTAATTTATGCGGGTTCGTCTTCGGCCTACGGCGACACGCCCACATTGCCCAAGCACGAAGCCATGATGCCGAATCCCATCAGCCCCTACGCGGCGGCCAAACTCGCCGGCGAGCAATACATGCGGGTGTTTACGCGTGTTTACGGCCTCGAGACTGTCGTCTTGCGTTACTTCAATGTCTTCGGGCCCTATCAGGACCCGACCTCGCACTATTCAGGCGTTCTGGCCATCTTTTGCCGCAAGATGCTCGCGGGCGAGCAGCCGACCATATACGGCGATGGGGAGCAGAGCCGGGACTTCACTTACATTGAGAACGTGGTCGGGGCCAACCTGCTTGCCGCCTCGGCGCCGGCTGAGAGAGTGGCGGGAACGATGATGAATGCCGCCACGGGCCAGCGGTATACGCTGAACCAGACCTTTGCGATTCTGCGTGAGCTTACCGGATACGAGGGTGAGCCCGCCTACGGACCCACGCGGCAGGGAGATGTTCGCGATTCCCTGGCCGATATTACGCTTGCACGCGAACTGATCGGGTATGAGCCGGCGGTGGACTTCCGCGAGGGGCTGCGGCGGACCGTGGAGTGGTACCAGGAAAGCACATCGCCAGAGAGTAGCTTCTAGCGCATAAGGGCCGGTTTTCCTCAGGTTCATCGGCGGCTTCAAACCTGCTCTCTATCATCTGTGATCCCAAACACGAACAAAGATCGGCAAAGGCGTGACACTACGGGGGTCCTCGCCAGCGGCCTGAGAAATCGATCTGTGTAAGGGGCCGATTGCGTTTTGTGCGAGCGGAGTACCCAGGGGTGGCAAACAATATTTCGAATCAACGCGATCCGGCCTCGAAGCCCGATCACGATTCCGGCGCATCGGTCGCGCCCGGTTCCGTTCCTCCCACACGAAACAGCTCGTCTACCTCGCTCAGAGATCTGTGGAGGCTTGTCGTTCGGCGGCGCGGGCTGGTGTTTGGGGTTGAATGCGGTTTGCTGGCCGCATGCCTGATTTACTGCCTTATCGCGCCCAACCAGTACGAGGCCACTGGCCGCGTTCAGCTCCGCAGCGGGCAGGCTTCGGCGGTGAGCCTCGACGGCTCCGAATCCCCCGCTGCAGCCCAGTTGTCCACAACGCCTCTGGGGCTTGAGACCGCAGCCGGCGTATTGCGCAGCGATCAACTCGCCTGGCGGGTAATTGCCGGCCTCAAGCTCTACCGGGAGTCTGGGTTCAAGGGCAGCTTCGATGCCAAGTTCAAAGACTTCAGGCCGGAGGCGCCTGCGCCCGATGCCCAGGCCTGGCTGCTCGAGCGGTTTCAGAGGCGGCTCGATGTCCAGAGCATTCCGCGCACGCTGATCATTGAGATTCGATTCCGCTGCCGCGATGCCGCGCTTTCGGCTTCAGTAGTGAACGCGCTGATTCAGGCCTACGAGCAGCGCGACCTTGAGACCGAGCTCAATGCAACGGCCGCTGCTTCGGGATGGCTGAATGGGCAGCTGAAAGAGCTGAAGGCGCGCGCTGATGGCGACGATGAGAGGGTTGCGGACTTCGAAGCTCAACACGGGATGGTGAGCGCGCCCGCAACCATGGCCAACGGTGCGGCGGGCCAGGCCGAGCACAGTTCCGCGGCGCTGGAGATGGACGAGCTTGGCCGGCAGTTGGTTGCCGCCACAACCGATCGCATTCTGGCCGAGGCCGAATTGCGTGCGGCCCGCGACGGAGATCCGGAGCTGGTGATGGCTTCAAGCCCCGATCTTAAGGCGCAGGGCGAGGCAGGAAGCGTGCTGCTCCAGCAAATTCACGCCAAGCGAAGCGACCTGGAGCAGGAAAGGGCGCAGCTGAGCGCGGAACATGGGCCGAATTTTCCGCGCGTGGTTGAGATCGATCGCGAAATCGGCGATCTCGACCGTCAGAAGCAGGCAGAAGACGCGAAGCTGGTCGGACGATTTCAAAGCAACTGGCAGACCGCGCTGAATCGCGAAAAGATGGTGCGCGCCAGCCTGGAGGAGGCGACCGGCGAGGGGTTGAAGCTGAACGAGGCGGCGAACGAATACGCGGCCATGCGTCAGGAAGCGAATGCCAGCCACGAGCTGTATGTGAAGGTGCTGGAAAAGGTTGAGGAGGCCGGGCTGGCCGCCGGTGTGCACAGCTCGAACATCGAGATTGTCGACTCTGCCCGGCAGCCTGTGAAGCCGGTTGCGCCCGATCTGCCGCTTTACCTGGCGATTACATTCTTCGCCGGGCTCTGGGTTGCACTGGGAGGCGCGTTGATGGCTGAGAACTTCGGTGGAAGACAACTGGGCGCAGTTGCGGCGATGATTGTGCTGGCAATTGGCGGGCAAGCCGTGACACGCGCACAACCTCCGCCTTCGCCCAACACATCGGGGTTACCGGAAGGCACTGTGCGGATTCCGCAATCGCAGGAGACCAAAAGCCATCCGAATCCCATGGAGGCTCCCGCAGTGTGGAATCAACCCGGCGCGCCAACAGCCGGCGCGGGAGGGCCCCAGGCGGGCGTGCAGATGCCGGGTCTGATCGGCCCGGGAGACTGGCTCGACGTGAGCGAGTTTCACGATGCCCAATTCCATTCCCAGGTGCGAGTCGCGGCCACGGGTGCAGTGACACTGCCGATGATTGGAGAGATTCAGCTTGCCGGGCTCGACGAACCTGCCGCTGCCCGCGCGATCGAGGCCGCGCTGGTGGCGAAGGGAATGCTGCTTCACCCGCTGGTAAGCGTGCATGTGACCGCATTTGCCGCGCAGGACGTAAGCGTGCTGGGCGAGGTTACGCATCCTGGGGTTTACCCCTACACGTTCCATCACCGGCTGCTCGACGTGGTGGCAGAGGCCTCAGGATTGACACCCGGAGCCGGCCGGGTGGTGAACGTCTTCCATCGCGATGATCCGAAGACAGCGCATCCGGTGGTTCTGGACCCGACTGGCGCCGACCCGGCCGGCGACCACAACCCCGAACTGAGTCCCGGCGACACTGTTCAGGTGAGCCGCGCCGGACTGGTCTACGTGGTCGGGGATCTTGTCCGCCCCGGAGGATTCACCATCGATCCCGCCCAGGAGATCACGGTAGTTCAGGCCATTTCGCTGGCCTGGGGCCCCTCGCAGAATGCCGCGCTCACCAAGGCCATTCTCATCCGCGAGCAGAAAGACGGGCGGACGATTACCGCTCTCAACCTGAAACGCATGCTGCGGGGCCTCGATCCCGATCTGCCGATCCACGATCGCGACATCATCTTTGTCCCCGACTCGCTGGCAAAGAATCTGGCGAATCGGACCATGGAGTCGGCCATTCAATCCACGATTGGCGTGAGCATTTATTCCGGCCTCGTCTACTCGCAGAGGTATTAGGGCCTGTTAACGCTATTAGGACGGCAGCGACGGGAGCGGATTTTTCCGAGTGCGCGAAGCGAGGAGTGGCAAATGTCGGGACATTTTAGCGACGAGCGACAAAGCAATCGGGAAAATCCGCCCCGTCCCTTCGGGTTGCGGCGAAAATCGGGCCATACTTTGTTGTCGGCCTTGACTGGGGACCTGCCACAGCCGGCGGCCTCCGCCCCCGGGGTCCCCATCGACAGGTCTTCGTCGATGGGGCGGGCCTCATCTGGCCCGATTTTCGCGCGCAACGCTGTGCGCCCTAATAGTGTTAACAGGCCCTAGGGAGGCACGATGCGGAAGCTTGCGTGGTTTCTGCTGGTCCTCTTCGTCTTCGCCATTCCCTGGGAGTACTCGCTTGACCTCGGCCCTCCACTCGGCAATGCCGCGCGTATCCTGGGGCTGTTGCTGCTTCTCGTGGCTGTTCCTTCGGCTTTGCAGGCCGGCCGCGTGCGCGCGCCGGGCATGATGCAGTGGGTGGTGCTTGCGCTTTTTCTCTGGCTCTGCTGTACCTGCCTGTGGACCATCGATGGGGCGGTCACTCTGGCCAAGATGCGCGGCAGTTTTCAGGAGTTGATGATCGTGTGGCTGGTGTGGGAGTTTGCCGAGACGCCTGGCGATTTAAAGACTCTGTTGCGCGCATTCATCGCCGGTTCCTGGGTGCTTGCGATCCTGACGCTGGCAAACTTCAGCTCGCCCGAGGCCGTTGCCGAAGGGCAGTACCGCTTTGTAGCCTTCGGCCAGGATCCCAACGACGTTGCCCGTTTTCTCGATCTCGGCTTTCCGCTTGCCGCTTTGCTGCTGGGCAGCGAGCGGCGCTGGCTGCCGCGCCTTCTTGCCGCGGGATATCTGCCCATCGGCCTGGTTGCAGTACTGCTGACTGCGTCGCGTGGTGGTTTTTTGGCCGCCCTGGTTGCGCTGGCGGGCACTATCGTCATTCTATTTCGCGGACGTGCGCGGGCCGCCGTTGCCGCTGCGTTGGTGCTGCCCGCCGTTGCGGCCGCGATGGGTCTCGCCGTTCCCGCCGAGACCTTCCAGCGGCTGTCCACGATCCCGGCCCAGCTCAGAAATGGAGATCTGAACCAGCGCATCAACATCTGGTCCGCAGGCTGGCGGGCATTTGTTCATGCGCCCGTTCTTGGAACCGGCGCCGGAACCTTTACTTCTGCCGCGCACCTTTCGCCCATCGATACGGCGCACAATACGGCCCTGTCGCTGGCCATCTCCGGCGGCCTGTGCGCGCTGTTCCTGGCAACGGTTGTCTTTGCCCTGGCGGTGCGGAACGTCGCCGCGATGCGCGCCTCTCTGCGCCTTGCATTTGCAGTCGCGCTCATAGTGTGGAGCGTGACGGCAATCGTTGCCTCAGTTGAGGAAAGCCGTACGACATGGTTTCTGATGGCTGCGATCGCGGTGGCGGGGCGGCTTTCCGGGGAAGAGCCGCACCCGCTCGGGACTTGCTTCTCAGCGAATTCCTCAGCACCCTTTAAATCGCTAAAAGAGGATCTCCTGCCTTGTGGAGGTGTAACACATGATGTTACATTGTGAAAAGTGATCCGGACATTTCGGCATCGCGGCATTGAAAAGTTCTTCAAGACGGGCTCGAAGACGGGAATTCAGCCGGCGCACGAAGCGCGGCTTCGCATCCTGCTCACCACGTTGAACCTGGCCTCTATGCCACAGGACATGAACCGGCCGGGATGGGATTGGCACCCGCTGAAGGGGCGTCTTAAAGGGCACTGGGCGGTTACCGTCAACAAGAACTGGCGCCTCACTTTTGCTTTTGACGGCGAGGACGCGATTCTTGTGGATTACAAGGACTATCACTAGGGAGGCGACAATCATGGCGACAATGTACAACCCGGCAAGCCCCGGCGAGTTGCTGAAGGAATTTCTGGGCAAGACGACAACGACGGAGCTTGCGCGTCGAATCGGCGTGGCGCGCGCCACCGTCTCTCGAGTCCTCAACGGTCGTACCGCGGTTACTGTCGACCTGAGTATTCGTCTCGGGCAGGCCCTGGGGCTTTCGCCTGACTTCTTTTCCAAGGCCCAGCTTCAATACGATCTCTGGATCGCATTGCAGAAGAAGCGCCCGAAGATCAAGCGTCTGGCCGCGTAAATAGCAGCTTTTGTCGCACGGAGTTTATCTAGTAATGAAACTCAGATGGAAGCTCGGAATCGCGATTCCCGTCGTGCTGCTGGCGGTCGGCGTCGTGTGCTGGTTTACGGTCGATGACTTTCAGGGTTTGGTTTACGTCACAATTCGGGGAGCGCAACTCGCCATCCATCCCCCTCCGCCCCGCTGTAAGCAGAGAGCAGATCAATTCGCTGAAAGGGTCGAGCGCATCAAGCAAAGCGCCAAGACCTCTCTGAAAATCGGAACGAAGAAAGACGCCGTGCTCCGGTTTTTTGCCTCCGAAAACATCAAGGTCGATTTCGTCGTGATGGCCCGCCAGAACGAGGCAACTGGCACAACTTTCGTCACTGGCGATCCCGAGTGCTCCAGTATTGCCTGCGGAAACGATTCGGCACTGATCGGAGTTCGAGTCGATGTGGACTCGGATGGAACCGTAGTGTCGGATCCGGTCGTTGTTGGAATGTATACGGACTGCCTTTAGAACTTTGCGGTAACGGTGCCCGATTCGCCGATGTCAACCGTCGAGCAAATACCGAGAGACGCCGCCGAGCCAATTCGGGTTTCTCTGACCAACCGCGCTATCCTGCGCGCCGCGCTCTCGGTGGGCGCCGCGGGCGTGATCGTAAAGGCTGCGGCCACCTGCAAGGAGATTGCCGTTGCAGGCGTCTATGGCCGAAGCGACGCGATGGATGCCTTTCTGGCTGCGATGCTCATCCCCAGCCTGCTGGTGAACCTGATCGCCGAGTCGATGAGCCAGGCGCTGGCGCCGGCGCTGATCAATGTGCGAGAGCGCGAAGGCCAGGGAGCCGCGCAGCGGTTGCTGTCGAGCGCAATGTTGTGGCTGGGAGTGCTGCTGGTGGCCGCGTCAGCGGTTATGGCGCTGGGTGCGCACTTCATCTTCCCGCTGATTGCATCGCACTATCCGGCCGCCAAGCTGGCGCTTTCGATCCGGCTTTTCTATGCGCTGCTGCCGATCGTGCCGCTGACGGGCATTGCCACGATTTGCACTTCGGTCCTGAATACTCTCGACCGGTTCGCGGTTCCGGCGCTTGCGCCCATTGTGATTTCGGCTTCGATTATTGCCGGCGCGCTCGCGCTGGGCTCACGATTCGGCATCTGGGCCATGGTGTACGGGACCGTTGCCGGGACGCTGATCCATGCGGGTATTGTGGCCACCATGATGCACCGCAGCGGCTACCGTTTCAGGCTGCGCTGGCATGGCATGAGTCCGGCCGTCGCGCAGGTCGGCCGGCAGTACGGTCCGGTGCTGCTGAGCGGCGTTGTGGCATCGGGCGGCCTGCTCGTGGATCAGTCGATGGCTGCAATGCTGGCCGCAGGCAGCGTCTCGGCCCTCATCTACGCCAACCGTTTTGTGAGTGTGGTTCTTGCCCTGCTCGCCGGCGCCATTTCGGCGGCGATTGTTCCACCCATCTCGCGGCTGATTGCGCGTTGTGAATGGCAGAGCTGTCGCACCATGCTGCGAACCTGGGTTTGGAATACGGCAGCGGTTTCAGCTCCGATTGCAATCCTGCTCATTGCCGGTGCTCATCCGCTGGTTAAGGTTGCGCTGCAGCACGGGGCATTCGGTCCGCGCGACACGGCGGTCGTCACGCGGGTGCTTGCCATGTACGCCATCCAGATTCCGTTTTTCGCCACCAGCCGGGTCTACTACCGGTTCCTGGTTGCGATGCTGCGAACCGATTTGATCCTCTACTGCGGAATCATCAACCTGGTTCTGGATGTGGTTCTGAACCTGGTGCTGATGCGCTGGTACGGCGTGGCCGGCATTGCCCTGGCCACTTCGCTGTGGACCGTAAGCACTTTCATCTTCCTCTGGTATTGGGCGCAGAGAGTGCTGGCGCGCGCCGAGGCTGTCGGCCCGGTTGCCGCAGCGGGAGTCACGATATGATTCCGGAGCCGGCTCGTTATCTGCTCCGCGTCGACGACCTTTGCCCTACGGTCAGGCGCGAGTCATGGTTGCGGCTGGCTGCGCTCATCCACGAATTCAGACTCAGGCCGATACTGGCTGTTGTTCCCGACAATCGGGACCCCGGTCTTTGCGCCGGCGAGCACGATGAGTCGTTCTGGAAGCGGATGCGCGCGATGGAGCAGACGGGTGCGGCGATTGCGCTGCATGGCTACCGGCATCGCGCAGAGAGCCGGGGCCGCAGCCTCGTACCCTTGCACCGCGACAGTGAATTTGCCGGCGTCTCTGCGCTCACCCAGCGAAATTGGATTCGAACCGGCCTGGAGATCCTGCGTACCCGCGGGCTGAACCCAATTCTTTGGGCCGCGCCACGCCATGGGTTCGATCGAAACACGCTCGAAGCTTTGCGCGCGGAGGGGATCTCTATTCTGTCAGATGGCTTTGCCGGAAGGCCATTCTCGCGCGGCGGATTTACCTGGATTCCGCAACAGCTTTGGGGGCCGGTTGACAAGCATAGGGGCCTGTGGACCATTTGCCTGCATCCGAACACGATGAGCGAGGCGCAGTTCGACGGCCTCGCTGCATTTGCCCGCGAGCGCGCCGCGCAGTTCACGTCGGTGGACGAAGCGCTTGGGGAGTTTCCGCCTACGCGGCTGACCTGCCTGGAGCGGTTACGCGAGAAGTCGGCGTATGCGCGCTTCGCCGGATCCAAAACTGGATACTGGATCAGACGCGAGATGAAGCATCGGCTCTTCCGGGAGCGCCGTCCGCGAGGGCCGCTTCTTCTGCTGCCGCGACTCGAGATCCGACTGCCGTCTGAGTCTTCCGAGCCAGCAGCTCGCGATACAGCGATTCATGCCCATCAAGCGCCGCCTCAAGGCTGAACCGCTCGATGACGCGCTGGCGGGCGCGAGCACCCATCGCTCCGCGTTCTTCGCACGGCATCGCCATCAGGCGATTCATGGTCGCCGCCAGTTCCGCGTAGTCCCCGGTCCCGGCGAGCCACCCCGTCACTCCGTCTTCAATCGCCTCGCAGGTCCCTGGTACTCGGGTTGCCACCGAAGGAAGCCCGCACGCTCCCGCCTCGAGGACTGCCATGGGTAGGCCCTCCCATCGCGATGTCAGGATGAAGCCGTCTGCCGCCTGCATCCGGCGCTTGACGTCAGACACAAAGCCACAAAAGCGAACCCTCTCTGAGATTCCGATTCGTTTGGCCAGGAGCTCCAGTTCCGGCTGCTGAGCGCCAGCGCCTGCAATCACCAGCCGCGCCGGCCGCGAGACACGGCCGAAGGCGCGCAGCATCGTGGGGTAGTCCTTGACGGGCTCAAGCCGGCCTGCGGCGAGCCAGACAAACTCGCTGCCGAATCCCAGGCCGTGCCGCAGAGCTTCGCGGTTCGACCTATCCGGGCGCCAAATCTCCACGTCCACGCCATTTTGGATCACTGTCAGGCGATGCGGGTCAACCATGCCGCCGCTGACGTGAGCCTCAGACACCGCGTGACTCACCGCAATTACGCGGTCGGGCAGGGAACGGCTCATCCGGTAGAAGGCTCTGCGCGGCCAGCCGCCGGGCGACGCGCTGTGGATTGTGTCCACGACGGCGGGAGTCTGGGCGAGCAGTCGGGAACAGCGTGCCATCCACGCCGCGTGCGGCAGATGGGCGTGCACGACGTCGGGTTTATGCCCTCGCAGCCAGGCGAGCAGGCGCATCCATCCCCGCGGGTCAGCCAGCCCCTTGCGCATTTCGAGAGAGAGATAACCGATTCCATCGCGATCGAGTTGCACGCCAGCCTCGCCGCCTGCTCCTGAGAGCGCCACAACTGTCACGCTCCATCCGCGCCGGCGGAGGCCTGCGGCCAGGGCAAGCAGTTGCCGTTCCGCGCCGCCGATGCGGTCAATGGTGGGAATGAGCAGCGCGGCGTGGCTCATGCGCGGCACTCCGCGCAAAGTGTATCGATAAGCGCCTCATAGGCCTCAAAGGCGCGCTCAAACTCGAACTCGCCGCCAAACTCCTGGTAGTGCGGCGTCCTGCGGCCGGCAGCAATGTCTGCGATGGGCGCATTGCCGGGGATGTGCCCGCCGAAGCCAGCGAGAGCCTGGATGCGAGCCAGCTCCTCAGCGCGACGGCAGACCCGGCAGGGGGTGCGCACTTCCAGCGTTTCGATGGCTTGCGTCAGGGCTTGAACCAACCCGGCGACACTTACGTCGGGGGCAAGCCAGGCGTTCGTGCGTCCGCTCAATAGATCGACCACGCCACCTGAAGCGGGAGTCGCCACAACCGGCAAGCCGCTAGCCATAGCTTCAATGAGTGCGTTCGGCATGCCTTCTTGGCGTGAGGAGAGCACAAAGATGTCAGCGCCGGCGTAGAACCGCGAAGGCCGATCCACATAGCCGGCAAATGAAACCGCATCCGCGATTTCGAATTCGGTTGCCAGCGATTTCAGGAGCGCCTCTTCGGGGCCCTTGCCGGCGATGACAAGGCTGGCGTGAGGAAAATCTCTGCGAACAGGAGCAAAAGCCTTTAGAAGCAGGTCAAAGCCCTTCTCGGGAGCGAGACGTCCGATGGCTAGCAGATGCGGACCCAGGCCGGGCCACGGAGCGGGTTCCGTGATGCTCCGTAACCCCTCGAGATCCACCGGGTTGGGTAGCACGGCGAGCCGTTCTGCCGCAATCCCGAGCTCAGCTGACAGGTCGTCGGCCATGGCCCGGGACTGGCAGACGATGCGGTCGGCAAAGCGGTACAAGACATGGTAGAGCCGGCGTGTGTACCAGGGCAGCGTTTCGCCCTCGAGAGATGTAGAGACAGTTGCGTTCTGCCGGACGATTACCGAGGTTCGCGCGGGGAAGAGCGGGCGCAACATGAGCACAACAAAGTTCAGGTGGAACATGCCTGAAAGGATGACGTCAGGCTTGACGCGCCTGACCAGCCGGAGGATTTTGAGAGCGCCGCGCCTGACCCTGGATGCGCCCAAGGCATGCACCGTTACGGTCGGAGGTGCAGCTCCAACCTGGGTCGTTTCCTGGGTCACAAGTCCCAGGTGGATTTCGTATTTGCGATCGGAGAATCCACGGGCCAGAAGAGCAGTGACATGTTCAGCGCCGCCGCCGCCCAGGTGCGGAATCAAGAGGAGGACCCTCAATCGATCGGCCATGCAGTTCCCGGTTGGAAAAGATTCTTTCCGTCGGGGAGGTTTTTAATCTGTGTTTCACATCACGCCTTTTCCCTGACCGGTACTAGTACAGTTCATTTGCTTACTTAAAGTACCAGAGTCTTATCTTTCCGATTGATTCGCCGATGGCCTCAACGGCACTGCTCCAGCTGGATTCGGTCTCCCAATCGCCTGCGCCCCGGCAGCAGAGCATTCTTGTCGGCGTCACCCGCCATGAAACCTGCCTTGTACTTCGCGGGCGGCTGCGCGCCCTGCGCGCCGCGGGCTTCGAAGTGACCGTCGTCTCGAACCCCGGGGCGCTGCTCACCCGTACCGCCGCGCTCGAAGGAGTCAGGTCGGTTGGCATTCCCATCCGGCGCGGCATCGCGCCCCTTGCCGATGTAATTTCGCTGGTGCGGCTCTGGCTCCTGATCGGCAGGCTACGGCCGGATCTCGTGGAGTTCAGCACGCCAAAGGCAGGCCTTCTGGGGACATTGGCGGCCTGGCTGCGCCGCGTGCCGCGGCGGGTTTACATGCTGAGAGGGCTGAAACTCGAGACCAGCAGCGGACTCAAACGGCGCATGCTTCTTGCGGCCGAGCGGCTGGCTGCACGGCGCGCGCACGTGGTTCTATGCAACAGTCGCAGCCTGCGGGCGCGGGCACTGGCTTTAGGGGTAGGACCCGCATCGAGCCTGCATCTGCTGGGCGAGGGAAGCAGCAACGGCGTCGACATTGACCACTTTTCTCCAGGGCAGTCGATGGTGCGTACGCGGCTCAGGCTGCCGCTTGAGGCGAAGGTGGTGGGCTTTGTGGGCCGGCTTACCCGGGACAAGGGGCTGCCGGAACTGATTGATGCCTTCGACCAGATCCTTGCGCGTGAACCGCAGGCGCACCTGCTGCTGGTTGGCTGGTTTGATAACGGAGAAGATGAACTGCCGATTGCGCTGCGGGAACGGATCTTTTCCCATCCGCGCATCCATCGCACGGGCTATGTGCCCGATCCGCTGCCGTATTACCGCGCCATGGACGTGATGGTGCTGCCCACCTGGCGTGAGGGCTTTCCCAACGTGGTTCTTGAGGCCGCGGCCACCGGGATCCCGGTGGTTACGACGCTCGCAACCGGCTCACGCGACTCGGTTGTGCCTGAGGTGACCGGATTGCTGATTCCACCTGGGCTTCCCGAGGCGATTGCGGAGGCGGTTTGCAAGCTGCTGGCCGAACCGGATCGCGCGCACCGCATGGGCGCAGCCGCCCGGGCCTGGGTCCTGGAGCATTACGTCGATGAGCGTGTTTTGCGGCTGACGTCGGAGTTTTACAAGTCGCTGCTCAATGCGGAGGGGGACAGTGGCGTTTTTCCTGAGCCCGAGGCTTCGTGGGCAGGCGATTGAGGCGGCGCTGACGCTTTCGTAAATCTGGAATCTGCGTTGGATACTTCCGGACTTAGTTTCCTTCTGCCGGGAAAAGTTCGGGCTCGGCTTCGTGCGGCGTGGCGGGCTGACGTCGGCCCGCTGTGCCGATGAGGCTGAGCACCTGAAGAGACTGGATGGCCTTATGCGGCACAAAGATGCGCTGGGTGTTGGAGCGCGTGTCGGGCGGGGTGAGCATCAGTCCCGCGCCGTCCACCAGCGACAGGTCGTTGGCCGCGATGCCTTCGATTTCGTCGCCGTCGGCCAGGGTGAGACGCATCCACAGGCCGGGGGTACGCGGACGGATAGTGAAGTGCTTGCGCAGCAGCCGCTCTGGGTTCGCGGGATCGGCTGAGGACGAGGGAAAATCACGGACGTAGCAGACCCATTTGACCTGCTCCCAGACCATCCGCACGACCTTGCCGGCAAGATCGAGGATCTCCAACTCCGCATGGTTACAGCCCAGCTCAGGGCCTGCATAGCCGGCGTACCAGTCCCGGGTGAACTTGCGGACAATAACGGGTTTGCGCGCGCTGGCCATCGTTAGGCATTGTCGCACGTCTGGCGCCGGAGGATGGGCCGAATCGGTCTGCGCGAAGCCAGGAAGGCAGCCTTAGGAGGCCGGCGCCGTTTCGGGCGCAGGCGCAGGGATCAGCGGAAGCTCTTCTGCGAGCTGGAGACCGGATGCAGACAGCAGGCTGGCCACCACTGCGGGAGTCAGGCGCGTGGCGTCGAATTCCACTCGGACGGTGTGCGCATTGCGGTCGAGGACGAGGCTGCGGATTCCATAAACATCGCGCGCATGAGCCAGCGCGATGGCCACCTGCTCGGTGGGAGGGGCCCCGTAGCGAAAGAGAATCTCAACGGTGGTCATGGAAAAAGGATAGCAGTTTGTGTGGCGCGAGAATGTCAGACGCTGGGGCGCGGAAGGGCGAGCCGGAAGCGCCGAGAGCGAAGCTGAAGAACAGCCCTGCCGGAACGCGTGAGCGTGAGGCTCAGCGCGATGGGCTGAGCCTCCGACGCTGTTCGAAAGCAGGCAGGGCGATAGCCGAGTTCGAAGATGACTGCGGCTCTGGAGAAGCGAAGATACAGGATGGGAAGAGGCAGCGCGCCAACCAACGCGGCGCAGTTTGCGCGCAGATGAAGCGGCGAACTTGCCCCCGTGGCCGAAGGGGTGGCGCTCAAGAGAGTGACGAGCAGCGCCACGACGATAAGAATGCCCGGTGAGGGTTTCATTGGACACACCTCGAGTTGCATGGTGCATGTTGAGCGCGAATTTGGCAGCCTATTGCTGCTTGTTGGCGAGCGCGATTGCGGCCAGGTTGCCGCCCAGGCCCATGGTTTCAACCGCTGTTGAGGGCACGATGATCATGGAGCCGCGCTCCTTGATGGCTTCGTAGAGCATGTTCATGGCGCGCAGATGCAGTGCAACCGGATCGTCCTTGTAGGTGAGTGCGGCCGCGGCGAACTTCTCGGCGATCTCGGTTTCCGCGGTGCCGAGGATGACGCGGGCGCGGCGCTCGCGCTCGGCCTGTGCTTCGCGCGACATGGCGTCCTGCAGAGCGGGAGGAATCTGTACGTCCCGGATTTCGACCGATTGCACCGTGATGCCCCAGGGGGTGGTCTTTTGGTCGAGAATCTTCTGCAGCTCCTGGCCGAGCATTTCGCGTTCCGAGAGGGCCTGGTGCAGGTCGTGGCGCCCGATCGACTCCCGCAGGGCCGTCTGCGCGCTCATGTTAATGGCGTCGTTGTAGTTCTCCACTTCAAGAACCGCTTTCTCCGCGTTCCAGACCATCCAGAAGACGATGGCGTCCACGTTCACGGGAACGGTGTCACGGGTGAGTGAGGTTTCAGCCGATACGTTGGCAACACGCACGCGCTGGTCGACGATTTGGCTCAGAGTCTCGATTACGGGAACGATGAGGAAGACTCCCGGTCCAAGCAGGCCGACATAGCGTCCGAAGCGAAGCTTGATGGCCTTTTCCCATTGCCGTACAACCTTGATGGCGAACAGCAGGTAGAGGCCCACGAGCGAGCCGGCGATGACGTACGCAGGCCGCTCGGTGATGGCCGTGCCGATGCCGCCGGCCGTAATGCAGATTACAAACGCGGTGATGGCCACCGGGTTGGGCTGTGTGCTGATTTTGGGAATCATTCTTTCTCCTTCAAGGCCGGCCGGTTGGGCCAGCTCCTTAGCTGCTCCAAAAGCTGCTCGATGGTGAATCCCGCGGCGCCGGCGCGTGCCACGGCGTCGGCCACGATCTGGCCAAGCTGGCGCTCGCGTTCGGCGTCGGCGCGGGGTAGTTTCTGCGCGCTGATAAAGGTGCCGGTTCCCTGGTGTGTTTCAAGCTGGCCGCTGAGATCGAGTTCTTTATACGCTCGGACCACGGTATTGGGATTGATGGCGAGATCGACCGCAAGCTGGCGGACGGTGGGGAGTTGGTCGCCGGTAACCAGCGCGCCTGAGGCAATGGCGCCGCGGGCCTGGTCGACGATCTGACGATAGACGGGGACACCGCTATGCAAGTCGAGGTGGAATCGGAATCCGGGTTTGACTGGGGTGGTCATCGCTGAAATCAATGTACTAGAAGACTAGTACACTAATACGGAAATTACGTCAAGAGGAATCTTCAGAATTCTGCGGGGTCTTAACAGTGCGCGGCTTACAGTCCCTGGATAAAAGAACGGATCTCGGGGTTGGACCAGTCCGGGTCACCCACTACTTTGCGGCGGATAATACCTGTACGATCAATAATATAGGTCTCAGGCCAGCCATCGGAGCCGTAGAGTTTGGCTACCGACTCGCCTGGGTCGCGAACGGTGATGAGATCGATGTGCCGCTCGGTAACGAATTGTCTATATGCGTCGGGGTCTTCGTCGACGCTGACGGCGAGTATCGCCAGCTCAGGATGCTCGTGGTGGAGCTGAACAAGCGCCGGCATCTCATGCACACAGGGCGCGCACCAGGTGGCCCAGAGATTGAGCAGAACCACTTTTCCTCGATAATTGGCGAGGTGAATGGTGTTGGCGCCGTCGGAGACGGTGAAGTCGGGTGCGGGGACGTCGAGCATTTTGGGATGAGCGCCGCGATTGCAGCCAGGCAGAAGGGCAAGGGAAGCAAGAAGCAGAAGGCTTGAGAGTCGAAGATGCCGCACCTTTTTATAATACGAGCGGACAGAAAGAATCGGAAGCAGCACAGCGGGGAATTGACGTGACGGCGAAACGCAAGGCAGGTGGAGGCGAAGCGAGTAGCGAATACAAGCCCGTGCTGGGCTTGAGCGACGACGGCGGGACGGTTGGGCGCACAGATTGGCGGGAGTGGGCGGCGCTGACGATTCCCGGGACGGTCTTCGAACAGCCGGAGCCGGAAGACCTGATTGAGTTGACGGTGATTGTGCCGGCACGCAACGAAGAAGATTGCCTGGGAGATTGCCTCAAGTCGCTGGTGGGCCAGTCGGAAGAGATCTTTGTACTGGGGAAGGACTGGGAGCTGATCGTGGTGGACGACCACTCGACTGATCGCACGGCTGAAACTGCGCGCGGATTTGCCGGGGTTACGGTGATGCAGGCCGGCAAGCTGGAACCGGGCTGGACTGGAAAGGCGAACGCGGTTTGGACGGCCGCGCGAGGGTCGCGGGGCCGTTGGCTGCTGTTTACCGACGCGGATACGGTCCATGAGCAAGGGGATTTGCGGCGGGCGATCCACGAGGCGGAGCGCCACAAGGCCGGCGTGCTGAGCTACTCGCCGCGGCAGATCGTCAAAGGATTTGTGCAGCGATCGCTTATGCCGCTGGTGTTTTGCGAGCTGGCGCTGGCTTATCCGCCAGGGAAAGTCTCCGATCCCGTGGAGAGGATCGCAGCGGCGAATGGGCAGTTTCTGCTGATTGAGAGGGAAGCGTACCGCAAGCTCGGCGGGCACGCCAGCGTGGCCGACAAGGTGCTGGAAGACGTGGAACTGGCGTTTCTGGCCAAGCGGCGTAAGATCGGGCTGCGGTTCCGTTATGCCGAAGATGCGCTGGCGGCGCGCATGTATCGCTCCACGGGCGCGATGATTGAGGGGTGGACGAAGAACCTGGCGCTGTTGTTTGACGACGCACTGATTCTGGCATTGTGGAGAGCGCTGGATTTTTTTCTTCTTTTCGGACTGCCGGTTTTGGCCTTTGAACTTTGGAATTCACGGCTGGCGGTGAGATCGCTGGAATGGCTTGGCGCCGGATGGATTTTGGCGTTGCTCTGGGTAAGAACGCTGGTGCGGTTCTATGCACGCGTGGCCAAGTCGAACTTTCCGTTTGCGGATTGCGCAATAACGCCTTTGGGCCTGCCGCTGTTTGTGGCGCTGCTGTACCGGAGCTGGTTCCAGCACCGGATTTTGAAGCGGGTGAGCTGGAAAGGCCGGGAGTACAAGGCCTGAATATCCGGAGTTGATATTGCTTTTCGGCAGGTTGTGTGTACGGCCAGGTTTCTTCCACGTGGTGGAATTTAAGCGTAAACGGATGAAACGAAGGACCGTGCTTGCGCATCTTGAATAGGGAGTTGGAATGATTTTCCTTACCCGGCGGGCGACGTTCTCGGCTTCGCACTACTACTGGAACGAGGCCTGGCCGCCCAAGAAGAACGAAGAGGTGTTTGGCCGCTGCGCGAACCGCAACGGGCATGGGCACAACTATACCCTCGAGGTGACGGTGGCCGGAGAGCCCGACCCGGTGACAGGGTTCGTGATCGATTTGAAGTGCCTGAAGGATGTGATGGAGCGGGAGGTGCTTGCGGCGTTTGACCACCGGCACCTGAATCTTGAGGTTGAAGAGTTCGGGCCGGGAAAGCTGATCCCGACGACCGAGAATATCGCAATTGTGGCGTGGAAGCGGCTGCAGCCGGCGGTGAAGGCCGAAGCCGGAGCGCAGTTGAGCCGGGTGCGGGTTTACGAAACGCCTGACATATTCGCCGAGTACAGGGGCGGTCAATGAGCCGCCCGGCCACGAGAACTGCAAAGGCGTATTTCGGCCGGCGGTACCTGCTGAGCGCGAGCCATCGGCTGCACGCGGATGCGCTGACGGCCGAGGAGAACCGGGCTGCGTATGGGAAGTGCAACAATCCGCATGGGCACGGGCACAACTACGTGATTGAAGTACTGGTGGGCGGGCCTGTGGATGCCGATACCGGGATGGTGATGAACCTGGTGAACCTGGACCGGGTAGTGAATGAGCAGGTGGTGGAGCGGTTCGATCACCGGAATTTGAACCTGGATCCGGCATTTGAGAGCAAGGTGCCGACGACTGAGAATTTTTCCCTCGTTTTGGTTGAGATACTGCGAGACGCACTCCCCGAGGGAAGTCTGGAGCATGTGCGGATTGAAGAGACGGAAAACAATTTTTTCGAGTGCTATGACGCTTAAGTACATGTGGTGAAAGTCAGTTTTGTGAGAGGGTACGACGTTACAGCTTGCTGATGAACACCATCGAAGCGGAGTCTTGTATCAGGGCACGAGTTTACTCGTGCCGCAAGCGGCTTCCTTTCAACGTCGGGGCTTTAGCCCCTGAAGGATGCCTTTAGTGGCGATTCCGATTTTCGCCACAGGCTATTAAGAACGCGGGCACGGGAGAGGTCAACGAGAGATGGCGCAGCCAATTGTGGTTAGCAAAGCGGTGAGACGGACCGCACAGCACGATGAGGGACTGAGCGGGTTCAGCACCCAGGAGATGTACCGGGAGATTCTGGACCGGCTGGGCGAGGATCCGAATCGCGACGGGCTGCTGGCTACGCCAGCGCGGGTTGAGAAGGCGATGGCCTTTTTGACCAAGGGATACGACCAGGACCCGGCGCAGATTTTGCGCGGCGCGATGTTCGACGTGGACTACGACGAGATGGTGATTGTGAAGGATGTGGAGATGTTCTCACTTTGCGAGCACCACATGCTGCCCTTCTTCGGCAAGGTTCACGTAGCATATATTCCCAAGGGAAAGGTGATCGGGCTGAGCAAGATTCCGCGGCTGGTGGAGGTATTTGCGCGACGGCTGCAGGTGCAGGAGCGGCTGACGCGGCAGATAGCCGACGCGATTCAGGATGCGATCAGGCCGCAGGGAGTAGGCGTGGTGATTGAGGCGCGGCACCTGTGCATGATGATGCGCGGAGTCGAGAAGCAGCATTCCTCCACGGTGACCAGCGCGATGGTTGGGTGTTTCAGACAGAAGGAGACGCGCTCGGAGTTCCTGTCGCTGGTGAGCCAGCAGTCAAACAGGCTTTAAGCGAGCCGGCGGCGTGATTTGCGCTGAGTTTCATTGCGGGTTGTGCCGGCAGGCGCCTTCGGTGGCGTGAGCCAATGCTCGCGCATTGCGTTTGAAACGGCCTTGGCCTGGCGCAATCTCTTTCGCGCCATCTTCCTGATCTCTTCCAGCAGCGCTTGGTCTTCGTGCTCAGGCAGGGCTTCGCGGGCAACCTCTGCGAGCTGCTGCCAGTCGTGCCACTCGCCAATCTGATCCTTCACGACGCCCAGCGCATCGACAAACGCCTTGTCCGATTCCGGCAACGCCTGCAGAACGTAGCGTAGCTCTTTGACCTTGAGCCGGTATTGATGGATGGTGCGCACGGTGAGCAGGGGCCACGCCGTGAGCTCCGCGATAAGCTCCCCGACGGCTGCATAAAGGGGGTCGGCGGGCGCGTGAGTGGCGGAAGGGGAGCGCAAGACGCCGTCTGAGGCCTGGGGGACCGACTTGATCAGCCGGGAGTATTGCCTGAGGCTCTTGCGGGCCAGCTTGCTTTCGCGATCGACGGTTTTGAGCAGCTTGAGGGCGTTCTGGGCTCTCGTACTCTTCAGGTAATCCACCAGCCGGGCCAGCGACGGGCTGTTGGCGGGATTACGCAGGCTGAGGGCGTTGGTGATGAGAACGTCCATGTCGCGTACACCGCCCGCGGCTCTGCGAAGTTGCTTGACCGGTCTGATCATGCGGCGGGCCTTTTTGCCGCCGGCCGGCGCCAGCGCCGAAGCGATGGATTCGATGCGCCGCGCCTGGATGCGCAGCTTGTGCACATCCTCGGGCGGAGGGTTCTTTTCGATGTGCTTGAGCGATTCACGCAGTTTGCGGAACGGCTCGCGTAGATGTTCAGGCGAATCAGACATCCTTCCTGTTAGTTTTGAGGCTTTTACCCTGCAAATGCAAGTGCTTACTTGAAGTCGGCGGGATAAGAGCGGCGGGAGCGGCATTCGCCGATGCCGTAGAGTTAATGATGTGAACGGGCTGTTTGTAGTGGATAAGCCGGGTGGCATGACGAGCCACGACGTGGTGAACCGACTGAGAAAGATCACCGGCGAACGGTCGATCGGGCATCTTGGCACCCTCGATCCAATGGCGACCGGGGTATTGCCCCTGCTGATGGGCAAGTACACCCGGCTGGCGCAGTACTTTTCGGCTGCTGAGAAAGGCTACACTGGCGTGATTCGCTTTGGATATGGCACCGATACGTACGATGCGGAAGGCGAGCCGGCCGGGCCGGACGCGTGGCCGGAGTTTAGCGCCAGGGTGACACTGGAGGCGGTGCGCAGAGAGGCGGCGCGGTTCCATGGCGAGAGTATGCAGATGCCGCCGCCATTTTCAGCCAAGAAGATTGACGGCAAGCCTGCCTACAAGCTGGCGCGGGAAGGCAAGCAGCCGGAACTCAAGGCCGCAAAGGTCCGTATCGACTGTTTTGAAGTGAGCGGAATGGATGGTGCCGACGCGAGCTTCGCGATGACCATCAGCTCGGGCGGTTATGTGAGGTCTGTCGCGCATGAGATCGGCCAGGCGCTGGGCTGCGGAGCGCACCTGACGGCCTTGCGGCGGGTGCGGGCCGGGGTTTTCACCATTGAGCAGGCTCATACTCTCGAGGAGCTGCAGCCGCTGGCGGAGCACGTGGAGAAGCTTGAGGACTTATGTGTGCATCCGCGTAGCCTGTTGACCGAGATGCCGGCGGTAACCGCGGATACGCAGGCGCTGGGCAAGCTGCGCAACGGAGCGCAGGCCAACCTGGCGGAATTTTCCGATGCGCCGCTGGTGAAGGTGTTTGCCAGCCAGACGGAGCTGGTGGGAGTTGCGAAAAGAGTTGCCGGAACGCTGTTTCAGCCGGTGGTGGTGTTTAGTAGTCAGTGATCAGTGGTCAGTTGTCAGAACAGAGGCGGAAAAACTTGCGCGGCGCATGGATTCGTGTCAGGGCACGACTTTAGTCGTGCCGATTAGGTTCACAAAATGAGTCCGGGCTTTAGCCCCTGAGGGATGTCCCTTGCGATCTTCATTCGGCGACAGGCCTTTTCCCGCAGCCTCAGAAGGCCAATGAACAAGCCGAGCGGCGAAAGAGCGACGAGAGGTGTAAAGGGCGGGGGAGGAGCGCTGGACAGAATAGCTGCCAACTGATCACTGATCACTGACCACTGTTTATCTCACCAGCAGCGGTCTGAGTGCGGGCAGCAGCGTTTTGGCCAGGATTTGGGAGCCTTTGGCGGTGGGGTGGATGCCGTCAGGCTGGATCGTGCCGGGAACGCTGATGAGGTCTTTGTAGATCATGGGCACGAAGGCCACACGGTGGCGGGCGGCCAGGGTGCGATAGACCTGCTGAAACGACTTGATGTAGTCGGGGCCATAGTTGGGCGGGAGCGTGATGCCGGCGAGCAGAACGCGGATGTGGGCTGCCTGGAGTGAAGTGAGGATCTGGTCGAGGTTGTGACTGGTTTGATCGAGGGGAAGGCCGCGCAGACCGTCGTTGCCTCCGAATTCGACAATGACCACGCTGGGGTGCAGCGCGAGGATTGAGGGAAGGTCGTCGAGGGCGTCTTTGGTGGTGGCGCCGCTGGATCCCCGGTTGAGGACGGTGTAATGGTAGCCCTCGGCGATGAGCAACGGCCGCAGGGCATCAGGGTAGGATTGGCCGTCTTCAAGGCCGAGACCGGCGGTAATACTGTCGCCATAGCAGACGAGAACGCGATCAGCGCCGCGGGCTGCGGAAGCGGCGAGAATAACAAGGGCCAGCGAAACCAGAAGAGAGCGGCGAACGTCCACGGAATAAGTGTAGAAGATGCCGTGGTTCGTGGGTCGTGAGTCGTGGGGGGGGGGGGGGGGTGGGGGGGGGGGGGGGGGCCGGGGGGCCCGCGGGGGGGGGGAGGATCGGAA
>Ga0326727_10002733_pt1 | contig 58913 bp, 49 predicted proteins | sample MB2enrmetagenome_FD_207643 | JGI IMG/M metagenome (GOLD analysis project Ga0326727, IMG submission 207643) | Lab enriched peat soil microbial communities from McLean, Ithaca, NY, United States - MB29MY | ecosystem: Environmental > Terrestrial > Soil > Wetlands > Peat | place: USA: New York... | reverse complement strand
TCCCAGCGCCCTTTCGCCATCGTCATTGTGGGCGGTCTGATCACCACCCTGGTATTGAGCGTCTTTCTTTTGCCGACGCTTTACGTATGGATAGCTAAACCGGGCGACATATTGCCGAAAGCTGAGGCAAACAATGCACAATAGCGTATACTTTTTCTGGTATGTGAAGGTTCGATTATACTTGATCTTTTTTCCCATACGGCTGCAGTTTATCTCCCGTACAGCAGTGTTCATCGCCTTGATGCTCATGACCGGATGTGCGGTAGGACCGAATTTCCAACGCCCGACCACGCCCAATGTCGACCGCTACACGTCGCAACCCCTGCGTGCGCAGACGGAATCGGTCGAGATCAAGGGCGGCGAGGTGCAGCGCTTCGTGCAGGACATGGACATACCTGGTCAATGGTGGACGCTGTTCCATTCGAAACCCTTAAACGACCTGATTGAACAAGCTTTCAAGGCTAACCCTGACCTGGAATCTGCACAAGCAGCATTGCGTGTCGCCTGGGAAAACGTGTATGCACAGCGAGGCGCTTTCTTTCCAAGCGTCGAGGCCGACTTGAATACTACGCGTCAAACGATTTCCAACGAACTATCCAGTCCGCTTGCCAACGGTAGCAACATTTTTAGCCTTCATACCGCACAGGTAGCTGTTTCCTATACGCCGGATGTGCTCGGCGGCACGCGACGACAGATGGAATCGCTCAAAGCGCAAGCCGATTCGCAACATTTCCAACTGGAAGCGACTTATCTTACCCTCACCTCGAATGTAGTTGCAGCAGCGGTACAAGAGGCGGCTTTGCGAGGTCAAATTGCGGCGACCAAGCGGATCATAGATATCCAGAGCCAATCGCTCGAATTGCTGCATCGTCAATACGAATTTGGGCAGATCGCCAGTGGGGACGTGGCAGCGCAGGAAGCGGCATTGGCTCAAGTGCAGGCCACGCTCCCGCCATTGGAAAAACAATTGGCGCAACAACGCGACTTGCTGGCTCGCCTTGTCGGTCGTTTCCCCAGCGAAACGCTGGTCGGGCAGTTCGAACTTTCATCGCTGCAACTGCCGCAAGAACTCCCCGTAAGCCTTCCCTCAAAACTGGTGACTCAGCGTCCGGACATCCGTTCTGCTGAAGAGCAATTGCACTCTGCCAGTGCAGCGATTGGTGTTAGTATCGCCAATCGGCTGCCGAACATCACTCTGAGCGCCAATGCAGGTTCCAGCTCCACCGCAATCGGGCAGTTGTTCAACTCCGGCACCGGATTTTGGACATTGGCCGCTAATCTAACTCAGCCGATATTCCAAGGGGGGACATTGCTGCACCGGCAACGTGCCGCTGAAGCGGCCTACGACCAGGCCGCGGCGCAGTATCGGAGCATCGTGCTTACCGCTTTCCAGAATGTGGCCGATGTGTTGCATGCCATTCAATCCGACGCCGACGCCCTGAAAGCGGCAGTCGCTGCCGAGCGCGCTGCCGCCAAGAGCCTTGCTATCGCTAGTACTCAATTGGAATTGGGCCAAATCAGCTATTTGGAGCTGCTTAATGCCGAGCAGACATATCAGCAAGCGATGATCACTCTCGTGCAGGCCCTTGCTAACCGCTACACCGATACAGCGGCGCTATTTCAGTCGCTGGGTGGCGGCTGGTGGAATAGGTCCGATATACCCACCGGAGTCGGCGGGTGATGTCGGCCGTTGCTGTCGCTTCCATTTTAGCGAAACAACCTGCTTAAAGGTGATCCTTAATCCTCAGTTTTGATGAATTACAACTGCTGAACAGTAGTAGGAGTCAACAAAAATGTTTGCCTTGGTAAGTTTAAAAAGAAAAACATACACCCCTTCCTTGTAATATAGTATCCGGCGATTCTAACGGAGGCCCACCCTTTCAAACAGTAATCCTTATTGACTGAAATGCTACATATCTATTTTCGTTTACCCACCCGATATTTCAGTTTGTTGTCATTAAATATTATATTGTTTTTCCCATTTGACTTTTGATTGTCATTTTTTGTACATTACTCCCACGGGGACAATTAAGGGGACCCAGTAGAAATCAATCCCGGCTGAAGATATGGGACTAAAACTTTATTCTTGTTTGGAGCTGTATATGAAGCGGTTAATCTATATTTTAACGTGGCTGCTATTAATTAACATTTCTGGTTGTGCCGGGATTCAATATAGCGATAAGGTGCAGGCTGTCGACATAGTTCAGCTTGACAAAAAGGAAACAACTACCACGGTTTTGGCTGTTGCTGATGAATGGAGAAATTCCGGAGCAATACTAAAAAAGGGGTTCGTGTACAAAATCACAGCCACGGGCAAGTGGACAGCAGGCCCAATCTGCGGTTGGACAGGTCCGGACGGCTATGGTGTTTCTCCAATATGCTCCGGTGCTACAGGGACATACATCGGAAGAGATAGTGCTTCTCTGCTTCTCGGCAAAATTGGTGAGCAGGGGAATCCATTTGTGGTGGGTGCGGGTCTTGAGCTGACGGCTCCTGAAGACGGTATTCTCTTCTTTCGCATTAATGACACGCCCCTGATGACGGGCGATAACAGCGGCTCAGTGGATGTCACCATCGCTTTAAAAGACACGAATAAGAAAGTTTTTGCACGACCTTCCTTCACTTTGGAAAATGAAGCACAATCATTACCTGTCATTAAATCCGATATTGATGATCTTCCCTCTGCTATCGGCAAGCCCAAGAAAAACTCATATGCTATTGTAATTGGTATAGAAAACTATCGCCAGAGACTACCCAGGGCTGATTTTGCCGTGAGCGATGCTAGGCTTGTGAGCGAGTATCTCACCAAGGTAATGGGCTATCCGGAAGAGAATGTCATCTTACTAACAAACGAAAAAGCACTGCAAAGTGACCTAGCCAAATACTTTGAAAAATGGCTGCATAATAATGTGGAAAAGGATGACACAGTTTTTATCTACTATTCAGGCCACGGTGCACCTAACCCCAAGACCGGAGATGCCTATCTGGTGCCTTATGATGGCGATCCATCGTTTATAGATCAGACGGGATACTCTCTGAAAAGAATGTATGACGCACTAGGCCAGCTTCCGGCTAAAGAGATTGTTGTAGCCCTTGATTCCTGCTTCTCCGGTGCCGGAGGAAGGAGTGTAATTGCGAAAGGGGCAAGGCCTTTGGTGATGACCATGAGCAGCGCCGCAATTCCGAAGAAAGTGTCTGTACTCAGCGCCACGTCGGGAGACCAGATGAGTTCCACTTACGAGGAGAAAGGACATGGTCTGTTTACTTATTTTATGCTCAAGGGAATAAAGGATGAAGATGTTGTAAGGCAAGATGGTTCAATTGCGGTCAGTGAATTATTCAGTTATGTGAAACCGAAGGTGGAACGTGTTGCACGGAAGCAATTCAACAACGAACAAACGCCACAGCTAATCGAGGCGACGAAGAATTAGGGATCATTCATGAAAAAGATTCTCACGATATTCATATTTCTAATTCTTCCTCACTAGTTCTGAGATATCGTTATCTAGCTAAGTCCGTCCATTCATCATGTTGTGGTGATTGAGGAATTATTCTTTAATTACCGTTTTTGTCTGTGTGGTGCGGTTCGCATGATACATACCCTATTGAGGTTTATACATCTTATTTCCCGCAAGTAACATAGCGCATCATTGAATATTTGAAGTGCTAATCCGCAGCTTTTTCCGATCATCAATTCCGTTGAGTTGTAGGTGTAAGCGATAGTCGCTCTTGCCCCCACCCTTACGAGTAGTTTTGTCCCCCCGTACTTAGCAGCTCCCTAATGAAAATTAACCACCCCGTATGCAACTCGGGCAGCAAAAAAATTTGGTACTTGCAGTAGCCATATCATCCTCCTGATACGAGTCGAGATCAACCTCCTCTGGCTCATAACATGCCCGTTGTGAATTAGTACGTACGTCTGCACCTCTACATATACCTATAGTTTCTGATTATCGGCATGTGACTATTGGCAGTGCTGTGTATAGTATTGTTCAACCTGCATAATCTGAAGTGCTTGACCCAACGATAATGTATATGTTAAACACTTTTTAATAACTAAATACCTAAATACTTAATTGTATTATACATAAAGAAACAGTCTGTTTTTGCAGAATTATACAGACTGTATAGTTATTGTTGGGTGCCTGAACGATCGGAGCTTCTGTAAACGTAGTACCATGGTCCGAACCGGTGAGGAGAATTACATGGCTCGTATGCGAGTCGCTGCAGTACAGATGCGAGCACAGGTGGGCGCAATTGCACGAAACCTCTCATCTGCCGAGGTGCTGATCAGAGAAGCCTTTCGGCGGGGCGCCCAATGGGTAATCCTTCCCGAGTTCTTCCCCTCTGCAGTAGCGTTCACGCCGGCGATGCTTTCGGCACGGCAACCACTGAACGGTCCTGCGCTTACACTAATGCGCAGGCTTGCGCGCGAGTATAATGGCATCGTAGGTGGTTCATTCATCGCGCAGTCAGGAAAGGACTGCTTCAACAGCTTTCTGCTTGTCTTTCCAAACGGCCAGTACTTCCGTCACGATAAAGATCTACCCACCATGTGGGAGAACAGTTACTACATCGGCGGTTCGGATGACGGAGTCCTCAGCACTCCCGCTGGTTCAGTCGGCGTTGCCCTGTGCTGGGAGTTAATTCGCTCCCAAACAGCGCGCAGATTGTTGGGCAGAGTGGATTTGGTTGTCGGCGGTTCATGTTGGTGGGATCTGCGCCTCCCTGTATCTCCCGAATACGCCGAGGATCAAGCGCGGTTGAGAGACTTACTAAAAAATGCGCCAGCTAATCTTGCGCGGATGCTTGGCGTGCCCGTTGTACACGCGTCCCACGCCGGTGAATTCGAGGGGTTGACACCGGGCAATGAATCCGTGCCCTACGTTTCCCGCTATCTGGGAGAGAGTCAGATCATAAGCGGTACGGGCCAAGTACTGGCCCGCATGGCGTACGAAGATGGCGAAGGCGTCATTACTGCTGATGTCACACCCGGTCATGTCGCCGGAGCTTCCGCGCCCGTCCCCGAAAACTTCTGGATTGGCGAGCTACCGTTAGTCGCTACCAAGGCATGGGAGTACTTGAATCCACTCGGAAAGCAATATTACAACGCGACCGTTCGCCCGATTCTCGAAGGCGACTCATTCACAGAATAAGGACAGAATAAATGCCTTCCAGAACAACGACGCCAAACTCTCCGTTCAACGTAGACGCGCCACCAGTTTTGACCAACCACATCGCTTTGTTTTTTTCTTCTTTTCGCAATAGACCGTAGTCGATCAGGATCGGGCAATATAATAGACGCAATCGAAAATTGTACCGAATACCAGAGTAAAGACAGCGGCTGAGTGATATGTGAAATAAAGGCTAATTTGGTTTCGTAACAGTGTTCACAAGAGGTACCCTTAGTGATTATTACATCATAAAAGGAGACAATTACAATGGAAGATTCTATGACAGCAGCAAGTGTAAAGGTATCTGATGTCGCGGAAAGAGCCAGGAAAAAGGCATATATGAATATTGTTCTGCCTTTATTTCTTACGTCGGTTATTGCCTATATCGACCGGGTGAACATCGGGTATGCGGCCTTGACGATGAACAAGGATATGGGTTTTACAGCGCAAATGTTCGGCATGGGGGCCGGGATTTTTTTTGCAGGTTACATTCTGTTCGAGATTCCGGGGGCGCTGATTGCAGAAAAATACAGCCCGAAATTCTGGCTGGCGCGGATTATGATTACATGGGGATTGGTTTCCGGGTTGATGGCGTTTATGACCACGGCCTGGCAATTTTACGTTATACGTTTTTTGCTGGGTGCGGCTGAGGCCAGTCTGTATCCCGTAATATACGCATCCTGTATACCGCGCTGGTTCAACTCCAAGGATAGGCCGCGCGCCCTCGCACTTCTCCTGACTTCCTTGCAGGTCTCCGGCATAATCGGAGCGCCGCTGGCGGGATGGTTGATCGGAGTACCGCTTGTCGGGCTGAAGGGCTGGCAGGGATTGTTCATTTTGGAGGCCATTCCGGCGGTCGTATTAGGTTTCGTGATCATCTATTGGATGGCCGACTGGCCGGAAAAAGCCAGGTGGTTGGCAGAAGATGAAAAGAAATTCCTCATGGAACAATATGAGAGAGAGGTGGTGGCTAAGAAGGCCGTCAAGCATTATTCCCTTTGGGAAGCTTTTTCGAATCCCGAAGTGCTTAAACTCTGCCTTGCCTATTTTCTGTGGATCACAGGATTCTGGGGCTTCAACTTCTGGATGCCGACCGTACTGAAAGGGGTTTCGGGATGGTCGAATCTGGCAATAGGCTGGCTGGTCGTGATTCCTATGGCACTTTCCCTTGTCGCGATGTTATACATCGGGCACTCCTCATCAAAAACGGGAGAAAAAAGATGGCATGGGGCCATTGGTATGTTTATCGGTGCCATCGGGCTGGGAATCGGGGTATTCATCAAAGACCCGTGGATCAGCTTTTTCTTTGTCATTCTTGCCGGTATCGGCGTTTACGCTCCCTTCGGCGTCTGGTGGTCTTATCCGACAACCTTTTTATCCGAAACGGCCGCGGCCGGCGCCATCGGTCTGATAAACTCCTGTGGAAACGTGGGCGGATTTGTGGGACCTTATATTACCGGTTATATCAAGGATGCGACGGGTTCTTTTGTCGGGGCATGGGTGTATCTAGCATGTTCCCTGACATTCAGCGGCCTTCTCATGCTGACGTTCAAAAAACAGCCCACAGATAGCCTCAGGGCGGACCATTGATCTGAGGGCGGGAAACTACCTTGCGTAACCATGAGTTCAGGCGGTACTCTTTTTCGACCCGTAATACTCAATACTGATGAACAGCCACCACCGAAGAATTGTAGCTGTTAGAAGTTTGCAGCACAACACGAATTTGATCTGATGACTCTTGTAAATTACGAGATTGAATGGTGCGATATAAACGAATCGGTCATGCTTGATGCCTTAGATAAGCAATCGATTCCATCTTGGTCAGATATCTATGTAGGGTAGCTAATATTGCCAAAAATGAAATGAGTATTATATTATTTGAAGAAGATCGAGTTGATATGGGGTATTTATGGCATTTTCGACAGGAAACAATACTTATCGAGAAAGCGCAGAAAAAATTGCGAAATTATCTTTTGCTGTTGGTATTTACCGTCCACCCAGCGAGGGCGGGAGCGCATCACTACTTCTCAGAATTACGGAGAATTGCCCGTGGAATAAATGTACCTTTTGCGAAATGTACAAGGGGCAACCATTTGTGTATCGTAGTGTAGAAGGCATCAAAACAGATATCGATACCGTGAAGTCCATCAGCGATGAACTTACAGCCGTCTCCGGTAAAATAGGACAGGGTGGCCGAATCACTAGAGAGGTGGGAATGGCTATTTTGCGGGCTGATCCCTCTCTTAATGACAACTATTGCTTCATCACCGTTTTCAACTGGCTCCATTCAGGAGGCAAGACGGCCTTTCTGCAAGATGCTGATAGCATGATCATGAGGCCGCATGAGATCATGGAAGTGCTCAAGCATCTGCGAGGAACGTTAAAAACACTTACCAGGGTAACCTCCTACACCCGTTCCAAGACTTTATCTCAGAGAAAGCTCGAAGAGTTAAAGGCTGTCCGGGAAGCGGGCCTGGATCGTCTTCATGTTGGCCTGGAAACAGGAGATGACGAATTGTTGGGTGTTGTCCGCAAAGGTGTAACTAGCGCAGAACAGATTGATGGTGGTAAAAAGGCCATGGCCGCGGGCTTTCAACTTTCCGAATACTGGATGCCCGGTCTAGGCGGCAGAGAACGCTGGCGACAGCATGCGGAAAATACTGCACGTGTCCTTACAGCCATCAATCCAAACTACATTAGGTCCCGTCCGTTTGTTCCCAGATGCGGTACGCCGATTTTTGAGGATTATGAACAGGGAAGACTGAACCTCTCTTCACCGCTTGAGCGTCTTGAAGAGTTACAGGTGATGATCGAAGGGCTTAATGTGACAGCGCGTGTTTGCTTTGACCACAGCATGAATTCCTGGAGAAACAGACGTGGTGGTTTGCTCTTCCATCAGGATTATGAAGGTTATAAGTTCCCTGAAGAAAAACCGTTTGTTCTGGAACTGATTCGCGAAGGTCTTTCTCTAGATGAATCAAGGCACATCGATGTAAAAGATCTCATCGCCATGAAATCTCTGTGATTACCGAGAAAATGTATGAACTGATGATTCTGGGATAAGAAGAATATTTTTTCTAGTCAAATTCGTTGCAGGCATGGAATAAAACAAAAAAGCAATCTATTCACCTTGCCTGTGGTCAATTACGTAAAGTGCTTCTTGAAGTTAAGTATCCGGAATTCTGACCCTGTTCCGCCCTTTCGAACACTAATCCTTATTGATTGAAGTCGTAATCCTTCCATTTTAAAGAAATTGAAAGATTTCAATCGGCATTTGTGATATTTGCTAGGGAATTAAGAACGATATGCCATAGTCAAAATTAGCTTTCAAGCAGTGGTAGCATCATGATTATGATCACGATCCCCTTTTTCAGGGTGTGAGAAGAAGTTTTTCCGCATATATTAATGCTTTCATCTGCAAGACCCATCTGGTTGAAAAGAGGACGTTGTTATGAAAGATGAGGCGAAGACAAAAAAGCAACTCATCGATGAACTGGTAACCCTCCGTAAACGAGTGGCGGAAGGTGAAGTATCAAAGAACAAACAAGAGCCTCACGATGAGTTACTGCTAAAAAGCGGTGAGCGCTTCCGATATTTCGTGGAAAATGCCAATGACATTGTTTATTCTCTGACGCCTGACGGCATCTTCACATATGTTTCCCCCAATTGGACGGAAATACTGGGGCATGACATCGACGAAGTTGTAGGCCAGTCATTTGAGTCCTTTGTGTATCCCGAGGATATTCCTCTCTGTCGCGCTTTCCTGGAACGGGTCATAGCAACAGGGAAAAAGCAGGCCGGGGTCGAATATCGGGTGCGACAGAAGACCGGCGCATGGCTGTGGCATACCACCAATGCTTCACCCGTTCGTGATGCCGATGGTAATATTATTTCATATATGGGCATAGCCCGTGACATCACCGACCGAAAGCAGGCAGAGGAGGCATTGCGCGATAGCGAGGAACAGTATCGTCTTGTGGTGGAAAATGCAGGAGAGGTGATTTCGATCATTCAAGATGGGGTGCAGAAATTTGTAAATCGTCGAGCTGTAGAGATTTTAGGCTATTCTAAAGAGGAATTAACCTCAAAGCCCTTTATAGAATTCATTCATCCTGACGACCGGGAAATGGTATTTGAACGACATATAAAAAGGCTGAGAAATGAAAATGCCCCATCTGTTTACACATTTAAAATTATTGCTAAAGATGGATCTGTTAAATGGGTAGAGACTCACACAACTCTTATTTCCTGGAATGGTAAGCCAGCTGCTTTAGTTTTCTTTATTGAAGTCAGTGATCGCGAAAGGGCGAAAGAGGCCCTTCGAGCTTCCGAACTCAGATATCAGACCATTTTCGAAACTACAGGAACCACAATGCTGATCGTTGAGGAAGACACGACAATTTCGCTCGCAAATCATGGATTTGAAAGTCTGACCGGATACAAACTAGAGGAGATAGAAGGGAAGAAAAAATGGACGGAATTTGTTGAAAAAGGTGATTTGGGAAAGATGATCACGCAACATAAGTTGCGAAGGGTAGATTCGGATCTTGCGAAAAAGGATTATGAGTTTCGACTTGTACACAGAAACGGCCACCTGAAGAATATATTCTTAACCGTCGATGTAATACCAGGTACAAAAAGAAGTGTTGCTTCTCTCATGGAGATCACTGACCGCAAGCAGGCAGAGGAGGCGCTGCGGGAAAGTGAAAAACGTTACCGGACGCTGGTGGAAAATGCCAACGATATAATATTCAGGACGGACAGCACAGGTCACCTCATATTCATAAACCCAGTAGCATTGCGGCTGTCTGGATTCACTCTAGAGGAACTTATTGGGAAGCACTACCTGACAATAATCCGCCCGGATATGCGTGACGCAACTGCCAATTTCTTCGGACGCCAGTTCGTTAAGAAGCTCGAAAATACATATTTTGAATATCCCATTATTCTTAAGAATGGCCAAGAGCGGTGGATAGGGCAAAACACCCAGTTAATGTTAGAAGACGGCAAGGTTATTGGATTTCAGGCGGTGGCCAGAGACGTCACTGAGCGAAAGCAGTTCGAAGAGGCGCTTTGGGAGAGCGAAAAACTTTACAAGACTTTAGCGGAAAGCTCATTTGCCGCGGTATTTATCGTACAGGACGGAAAGTTCCGCTTCATAAATAACAGCGCCATTGCCTATGCAGGGTACAGTGCTGGGGAGCTCGTTGGACGCAGTTCGGATATTATCGTGCATCCGGATGATAAAGAATTGGTAAGATCAAAGAGCCGGGAGATGTTGACGGGGAAGAGCAATCAGGCTTTTGAGTTCAGGATGGTCACCAAGCAGAACGATGTGAGATGGCTTTCCCAAACGGTGACCCCCATTAACTACCGAGGCAGGCGGGCAATTCTCGGCAACGCCATGGATATCACGGACAACAGGCGGATGGAAGAGAAACTGCGGGAGAATGAAAGGAAATATCGATACCTTTACCAGGAGTTCCGTGCTATTCTGAATGCAATTCCCTCGGCGGTACTGCTTTCGCCGGATTTGAAGGTCGTTTGGGCAAATGAAGGGGCTGCTACGAGCATAAATATAAACCCGTCGGATTTTATCGGGCAATACTGCTACCAGGCCAGGCATGCGCGATCAGAACCCTGTGAAATTTGTCCAGTGCTAGAGTGTTTCACTTCTGGAAAACCAACATCAGGGGAATCGGTAACTCCCGACGGCAGAGTCTGGGAATTGCACGCCATGCCAATCTTTGGTGACCAGGGAGAGGTGAAAGGTGTGATTGAGGCACCTCGCGATATCAGCGAGCGCAAACAGGCTGAGGAAGCAAGGTACCATCACGAAAAAATAAAGGGTGTCCTGGAAATGGCAGGAGCAATTTGCCATGAAATGAATCAGCCCATGCAGATCATTTCCGGATATTCCGAAATGTTATTAATGAATATTTCTAAAACTGATCCAATTTATGCTAAACTTGATACGATATACGAGCAAATTCACAAGATGGGTACTATTACAAGAAAGTTAATGAAAATTAAAGATTATGAAACACAAGATTATGCGGGATTCAGCCGAATTATAGATATCAATAAGAGTTCCGACAAAGACACTAAATAAACTGAGAGGGTATTCACTATGGATGAGAAAAAAATTTTGGTTGTGGACGATGAAGCTCTAATTGTGAATATGCTGAAAGAAGCTTTCGTCTCAGCCGGCTATACGGTATTGACCGCTGCAAGTGCAGAAGATGCACTGAAGATTCTTAAAGATGAAAGTATTATGGTTATGTTTCTGGACATAAAACTTCCCGGTATGAGTGGTATAGAGCTCTGCAAGAGAATCCGAATAGAAAATCAGGTCAGCATTATTCATGCGTTTACTGCCTACAGCAATATTTATGGTCTTTTAGAGTGTCGTGCTGCCGGTTTCGACGATTTTTTTATCAAGCCCATTAAAATCAAATTACTCTTAAAGGCAGCGCAAGAAGCGTTTGAAAAGATTGAAAGGTGGGACATTGATAACTACGAATTAACATAATAGTGACGCTCCCTTTCACATGGTAACAAACCGACCTCAGAACAGAGATTAACTGTTGAGTGCCACGACAATTAACAATTACCACTGCCTATACTTATTTTACTTAAAAACCAATACCAGTGTATTTGCAAATTGAGACAACATCTGCATCTTCCTTTAGTCTTCGTTTCTCTGGTTTGTTTTTTTTGTGCTACTCTACACCCGGGAATAAACAGGTATGGGTTCCCATGAAGAAGTAAGGCAGCTCATATTTAGGCTAATCTTGCCTCAGTCCAACAAGTAAAAGGTGGGTAATATGGAAGGAAAACGAGTTAGAGATAGCAGCACCGTCATGGCCTAGTTATGGGTGGGATAAAGTTGCCATTCACTGTCTTGGATATGTGTCTTTCTTACCGGTATATTCTTGACGCATCATGCATTCACAAAGATCACGTCAACACTATCTTCCAATATGTTGAATACCGGTTTCCAGTATTCCCCGTGCTTTCCATTGCTTCTTGAGTTATTAGGTTTTCTTTCGGCGACATCTTGAGCCTCAGGAGATCATCCATGATTAGTACTGTACGTCCTGATTTCCCTTTTGATGCCGGTCCCAATGATACATGCCGCCATTGTTTTTTTGTGGACGTCAAGGCAATATCATCTTTCGATTATAATGTCCATCGTACTCCCTCCTTGTTCTTGGGAATAGTGCCTCAGTAAATAGACTATTCCGGATAGGAAACAAATAAGTGCCTTCAGTGCAAAGCCAATTTTCATCCTAGTTTGTGCCGACCAGTCGGCATATGGGCTTCAATCCATAATGAATGAAAAACCGCAGCACTGTTAGTCAAAATATGATAAATGTATAGAGCAACCACTTACAAGCATCCCTACATGCTTCAGGGTAAGCGCTGTATCACGTGAAGCATAAATTATACGAAGAGGAATGCGTTATGGAAAGTAAACCATATTCTAAGGGCCTCGAAGGCATAGTAGCTGACGAAACCCGCATTTGCAAAGTTGATGGCATCAATGGAAAGCTTTACTACCGGGGTTACTCCATAGAGGATCTTGCCGCGTACTCAAACTATGAGGAAGTTTGCTATTTGCTTCTCTATGAGCAACTCCCGACTGCTGCTGAACTAAAGGACTTTTCGGAACGGATGCGGCAAAGCCGTCCTCTCGTTGAGCCCGTTCTGGATATGATACGATCTTTTCCTGCCTCTGCGCATCCCATGGAATTATTACAATCATCAGTCTCCTACTTGAGTGGGTATGTGAAGCATCGCATTGAGCATTCTGCCACCTGCAACTGTCGTGACACGCTTTATCAGGTATCACAGCTTGCCAGCGTTGTTGCCATGTATGGTCGCTATCGAGAAAAGAAGGAATATGTAACGCCACGCATGGACCTCTCGCATGGGGCCAATTTCCTGTATATGCTCAATGGAACCGAGCCGGACAGCCTTGAAGGAGAAATAATGGATAAGTGCCTGCTAATACATGCTGAACACGATTTTAACGCATCCACATTTGCAGCACGGGTTGTCGCTTCAACCCTTTCAACCTGCTACTGCAGCATATCGAGTGCAATTGGGGCCCTGTATGGCTCGCTTCATGGAGGGGCAAACCAGCGAGTTATAGAAATGGTTGAGGAAATCGGAGATAAGAATAAGGTAGCCATCTGGATGGAGAGAGCCTTTGCCCAAAAGAGGAAAGTGATGGGGATGGGTCATCGTGAGTATAAGGCGAAAGATCCACGGGCAAACATCATACAGAAATTTCTTATACAGCTTTCCGAAAAGAAAAAAGACTTTCAGTACTATGAGATTTTGCAGGAAGTTGAGAAGAAATTCCGCAGTAAAATGGAGACTGCGGGTAAACCTATCTATCCAAATGTTGATTTTTACTCCGGCGCTGTTTATCGCCTGCTAGGCATTCCAGCCATTCTCTTTACCCCGATTTTTGCCATGGGAAGAGTTGCCGGATGGCTTGCTCATATTCTTGAACAAAGAAGTGAAAATCGCATCTATCGTCCTGACAGTCTGTGGACCGGGCCTGCCCCCCGCAGCTATATTCACATTGAGAAACGATAAAGCTCGATGGTAAAAACCCCATTCAACAGTTTTTATTATGTTTTTAAACCCTTCTAAACCGCTTAAGACTGATTAAGTCTAGACCAAGTTCACGACTAATTTAACTTCCTGTAAGAAACAATCAGTAGAGTGAATTACGAACGCTCGCCTTCAAATCCAAATAACCACAGCTCAAATTCTTCTTGATAAATAAAACAGTTTTTCTATTATAGAGTGGTTTGACTTCCTCGAACGTTGAAGCATTCCCATCTATTCCCACTCCACGTACAACGGATACATATATGTGCTTATCACGCACATTTTGTAATTTCTTTTGAGACCCATGGATGGTTTCCCTTTCCCTCCTTTGCCATCCATCGCCCCCCTTTCCAGAGATTCTAAGAAGGGGGCAGCATTCTTCATCACTTTCAGTTTATATAGCGAGCGGTGGATGGTTCCTTTTTCCATCCTTTTACCATCCGCTTTTTTTTGTTTTAAATGAATCATATACATTGAAAGAATTAGATTATTTCATTCTAATGTTTACCCAAGAAAATTGATAGCTTATCAATCTGCAATCGTGGTGGATGCAAATGTAATTTCTTAAAATCACGAAAATAAGTCTGCCCAGCAAACCCTTGTAAATTAATTCTTTTCCGGGCGGGAAGAATTCTAAGGCTTTCCGGCCTTTATGGTATTATCATGGATAATTCCCTCGGTATCTGTTTGTAATGGTTCACGGGGCTGTTTCACATCTTCCTCTTCTGCTGTCGCTGGTTCACTCAGCATCTCTTCGTATTCCGGTATCACAATACCCCTTCTTACCATGATTTCATATATCCTGTCGGCGCGGCTTTCAATAAACTTCGATGGACCAGTCGGATTATATCTTATAGGGTTAGGAAGGGCAGCTGCCAGTTTTGCCGCCTCTTGGGCTGTCAATTCTGATACGGTCTTGCCAAAGTGGTAGCGCGCAGCAGCCTCGATACCGAAAAGACCATCACCCCATTCTATGCAATTGAGATAAAGCTCTATTATTCTCTTTTTGGAGAGATTTCTCTCTAAACGCCATGTGAGTATTGCCTCCTTTATCTTGCGCACAGGATTTTTTGAAGGAGTAAGGTACAGGTTCTTCGCGAGTTGCTGGCTTATTGTGCTCCCGCCGAGGGCGAATTTTCTTTTCTTAATATCTTTTTTAATGGCCTTCTGCATAGCCTCGTAATCAAACCCCTCATGGGTCCAGAATTTATCATCTTCTGCAATAATGACTGCCTTTATTACATACGGCGGAATCTGCGAGAGAGGCACCCACTGCTGGACAATCTTTTTCTTCTTGCCCTGACTCTGCCACTCCTTCTCCCGATACTCCATGAAGGCTGTCTTTTTAGGAAACGTCTTTCGCAGCTCAGAAACATCGGGGTAGACAAAATACCATCCAATATTTAGAAACAGGGCTGATATAAGGACAAAAACAAGGATTTTGATTAATTTCTTCATTTCAACTCATGGAATTCCTTCAAGTCGCGTTTACTACAAGGGCCAGAGAGGAATTGAACCTCTCCGCAGCAAGCTGCGCGAAATGCGCCCGCTACCAAATTCAACATATTTTGATTGCGCTCCGTCGTGAATGCTTCATATACCAAATCATCATATGAAAGCAAGGGGTAGCAACTGACCCATAGAGAAGCCATTTTTTGAGCAATCGGAACATGCTCACGAGTAGTTAAACTGCCGTATTACTGAAGTGAAAGGTTTTGATTTCATTTGATTTTATTGAAACTTCCTCATTTGTGTGAAAATTTACTTTGACTTATAATAAGTTTTTCTGTAGAAGAAGCCGTTAGCTTTTTTGTGTACAGCTTGTCATCCATTGTCAAAATCTGTGCACCGTTAACAAAATGGGGATCCCCCGAATGAAAAAGAGGAGGTACTTCATGATGAAACGGCAGATTTTCCTATGGATGGGACTGATTGTCCTGTTCAGTGCATTAGGCCTCAGCCAAGAGGTCTTTGCAAAGGAATATAAAGTCAGACGAGGCGATTCACTCGCCAAGATTTCGAAAAAGTTCGGCGTTACTCCTCAGGCCTTGATGGAAGCAAACGGTCTGACAAGCAATGCCCTCCAACCTAGACAAGTCCTCATCATTCCAGATAGCGGCAAGAAAAAAGTTTCCAAATCCAAGAAGACGAATTCCCATAGCTCCGAATACTACGTGGTCAAGAATGGGGATACCCTTAAAGCCATCGCAAAGAAAACGGGCCATCCCGTAAGTGAAATCAGCAGGCTCAATCATGTCAATGCAAGATCTTTGAAAATAGGGCAGAAACTTGTCCTTGCGAGGCGCGGCCCTGTGCGAGAACTGGTGACGGCAAGAACTGATGAAACTGATGAATCAGCAGAAGACGATGAATTTCTGGGCGACGATGACGACCCCGTCATGAACAACGATTTGGCAGAAGCGGAGACGGATGCAGATGCAAGCTCAGAAGTGCTCGGCAACTGGAACAGTCCCCATGAACGGTCATTGTTTGTCAGGGTCGCCAAAGGCTTCTTAGGTGCACCCTATCGATTAGGGGGATCATCGGTCAGGGGTTTGGATTGCTCCGCGTTTGTAAAAAAGATTTACGAATTCTTTGACGTCAGCCTTCCCAGAACGGCGAAGGAACAGGCACATGTGGGGAAGCGTGTATCGCGAGATGAACTTAAAGAAGGAGACCTCGTCTTCTTCAATACGAGGCGGGCCTATGGACATGTGGGAATATATATAGGGAATAACGAATTCGTCCACGCCTCGGCAGGCCGGGAAAGAAGGGTCAGGATAGATACCCTCGACAAACCTTACTATGACAAGCGCTTTGTCAAAGCGGTCAGAATCAAGGGGTTAGACAGCGGAGTATGATCCACCCTTCGTAGCGCGGGGAAAAAGGAAACAGTTTGGAAAGATGGGACATAGGCATGTCCCATTTTTTTTCACCATATGTCGACGGGGGAAGCTGGATGCTGATGAAGACACATTTCTATTGATTTATTCGCATACCATATATATTCTCGAACCCGGTATAGATAGCAAAGATAAGTCGCAGTCAGGCAATTACGGAACGAGAGTTGCCATTTGTATGGAATAGCGAAGCACTGCAGGTAAACAAAGTCAATGAATAACTATGAGAATTTTGAAGGAGGTAGACATGCATAAGAAATCGCTATCATTCATCATTGCAATAATGTTTTCCTTTTTTCTTGGCAGCTGCGTTAGCACGGCCACGTACGAGAAGAAATCAGCGGAGGCGGATAGTCAGGCAAAGGAACTCGCGACAGTGAAGGCGGACAGAGATCAACTGAAAGAGGCGTTTGCAAATGCAACCAAAGAGAGAGATGAACTGGACAAGGTCCTGAAATCCAAGACCGATGACCTTTCAAAGTCGATCGCCGATCTCAGGCAGAAGACTGCCGACCTCGAAGCGGAAAATACAGGACTGAAAGCGGATCTTGCGGAGCTGAAAAAGAAAGAGGCAGAAGTTCTGACTGAGAGCAATACTTACAAACAGCTGATGCAGGAAATGAAGGGAGAGGTTGCCAAGGGCCAGGTCACTATTTCAGAGCTTAAAGGAAAACTTACACTGGATGTAGTGGATAAAATCCTTTTTGCCTCCGGCCAGGCTGAGGTGACAAGGGAAGGACTGGCTGTTTTGAAGAGGGTCATTGATATCCTCAAGAATGTCAAAGATAAGTCGATCCGTATTGAGGGTCACACTGACAATGTAAAGATCAAAGGCACGCTTGTTAAGCAATATCCCACCAACTGGGAGCTTTCGGCGGCCCGGGCCATAAATGTCACAAAATATTTGCAGCAGCAGGGAATTGATCCTGCCCTCTTATCGGCTACTGCTTTTGGGGAATATAAGCCCATAGCAGGTAACGACACCCCCGAAGGTCGGGCTAAGAACCGGAGGATTGCCATTATTCTTCTCCCAAAGGAGTGAAAGCGTAACAAAAATCTCATGGGCAAGACGATCACCGAAAAAATAATTGAAGCACATATTGTTTCCGGTAGATTCGTTCCCGGAACTGAGATCGGAATTAGAATCGATCAGACCCTGACGCAGGACGCCACAGGAACCATGGCCTATCTTGAGTTTGAATCGATGCGGGTTCCGAGAGCCAGAACGGAAATGTCCATAAGTTATATTGATCATAACACCATTCAGAGCGGATTTGAAAATTCTGACGACCACAGGTATCTGCAAACCGTAGCGCAGAAGTACGGCATATACTTTTCCCGGGCAGGCAACGGTATCTGTCATCAGGTGCACCTTGAAAGGTTTGGGAAACCGGGGAAAACGCTTCTCGGTTCCGACAGCCACACGCCTACGGGCGGAGCCCTCGGCATGCTCGCCATCGGAGCCGGCGGCCTCGATGTGGCTTTAGCTATGGCGGGGGAGCCTTTCTACTTTACCTGTCCTAAGATAATCAAGATCAATCTTAAAGGGAAACTGCCTCCCTGGACATCCGCCAAGGACATTATCCTGAAGGTGCTTGAGATTTTTACTACGAAAGGAAATGTCGGGTTCGTCTTTGAATATGGGGGAGAAGGTACAGCCACCCTGTCGGCGCCCGAAAGGGCGACCATTGCCAATATGGGCTCAGAATGCGGCGTAACCACCTCCGTCTTCCCGAGTGACGAGATGACGCAGATCTTTTTGAATACCCAGGAGCGGCATGATGACTGGCGGAAAATAAGCGCAGATCCCGACGCAGAATATGACAGGATCGTTGATATTGACCTCTCTCATCTCGTTCCACTCACAGCAAAACCCCACAGTCCCGATAATATAAGCCCCGTGAGAGACTTGGGGGAAATTCGCGTGGACCAGGTCTGCATCGGAAGTTGCACAAACTCATCCTTCAAAGACCTGGCAACAGTCGCCAATATTTTGAAGGGACGTGTAGTTCACCCGAAGGTTAGTCTTGTAATTGCACCCGGTTCACGACAGGTGCTGGAAAATCTTGCAGCAGAGGGTTACCTTACGGACCTCATTATGGCCGGGGCAAGACTCATGGAAAGCGCATGCGGATTCTGCATCGGCAACAGCCAAAGTCCCCAAACAAGAGGGGTGTCCCTCCGGACATCGAACAGAAATTACTTGGGCCGCTCAGGCACAATTGACGCAGACGTGTATATCGTAAGTCCGGAAACGGCTGCAGCCTCAGCAATAACCGGAAGATTCACCGATCCCCGCGACCTCGGCATGCAATATCCCCAGGTGAACATGCCGGCTCACTTTCACATTGATGACAGTATGATCATCACACCCGAGTCGAATGAGAACTCTTCTTACATAGAAATTTTCCGGGGGCCAAATATAGGTGTTCCGCCTGCGAACGATTCTTTTCCCGATACGATCAAAGGTGAAGTAACCATCAAGGTCGGGGATAAGATTACGACCGATCATATTGTCCCTGCCGGCACCAGGTTGAAATACCGATCAAACATAGCCAAATATTCTGAGTATTTTTTTGAACTGTTGGACGGGCACTTCTTCCAACGCGCTAAGGAAATCCATGAGAGGGGAAAACACAATATCATCATCGCCGGAATTTCATACGGACAGGGTTCGTCAAGAGAACACGCGGCCATGGGACCCATGTTTTTGGGTGTGAAGACCGTCATAGCCAAATCTTTCGAAAGGATTCACGCGGCGAACCTGATAAACTTCGGAATACTTCCCGTCACATTTAAGGATGACACTGACTACGGGCGCGTCAACCAAGGGGACAGCCTTGAGATTTCGGACGCCAGAAAGACCATCGCGGGAAATGGAAAGATGATAGTGAGGAACGTGTCCAACGGCGTATCATTCGAGGTTAATTACAATCTGTCTGAGCGTCAGAAAAAAATTATCCTCGCCGGCGGCGCCTTGAATCTGAGGCACATCTGATATATTCTACAATGTTGTAAACATTATGAGCGGTTATGTGAGAAACCATGTCACGTCTTGATGAAATCTACCGTCGCTGCCTTTCAGGTCCTTTGAAGGGTGGACTGACAGCGCAGAATGTCTCCCTCTATCACGTCTCCCCTTTCACAATCTATTGCGAAAAATTTGTCTCCGCAGAAGAAAAAGATCCCATGAGTCCCTACCGCGAACTTCTTCTCGAGAGGGGCCGTGAACACGAACGAAGGGCCATAGAAACGGTATTCCCCTCATGCAGTCCATTGTATTATGAGAAACCTGAGGAAGGTTTTCGCATATTGCTCGCTGAAATGGAGAGAGGATCCCAAGTCATCTGCGGACCTCCCCTGTTTTATCTCCCTGAAAATATGCACGGAAGAATAGACGTCCTCGAAAAGAGAAATGACCATCCTTCCATTTTTGGAAACTATCATTATATTGTAACCGAAATCAAACAGGCAAAGAGGATCAAAAAGGAACATATCCTTCAGGGTGCCTTCTATACGTATGTGCTGGCAAAGATACAGGAGCATCTTCCAGGGATGTTCAGGATCATTAACCATGACCTGAAAATACTGGAATATTTCTTTTCCGACTTTGAGGCGGAGCTCCAGATTGCCATGAAAGGAACTCAGGCAATTCTGGACGGCATAGAACGGCCGACGGCAACCTACAATGTTGCGGAGTGGCCATGGGAGAAGTATATCAACCACGAGGCAATCAGAATGAGAGATGTTTCACTGGTGGGACTGGTCGGCCCCAGAACAAAGGAGAAACTGGTTTCGCGGGGATTCAAAAAGGTGTGGGATATTTCATCTGCCAGTATCGAAGCCCTGCAGGCCATTCAGGGGATTAGTGACACCACAGCAAAGAAGTTGATATTGAATGCCAAGGCCATCATGAAAAATGAACAAATCCCCATCGACCCATCGGGCCTGCATTTCCCAGCAAAGTCCACGGAAATATTCCTAGACATGGAGGGAACCGATGAGCCAGACCTTGAAGGTGCAACAGATGCTATTGATTATCTCATCGGCGTCATTGTTCGCAAGGGCGGCGGTGAGGGGTATCATCCGTTTATCGCCCACAAGATAAAGGACGAGGGAACAATGTTTTGTGATTTTATCTCCTTTCTGAAAGAGCATACTGAATACGTAATCTACCATTGGCACAATTACGAAAACTGGCACATGAAGCGCCTCGCGGAGAGGCACAACCTTGTCGAGGCAGCCGATGCGTCAGTTTTATCCCACATGGTTGATCTCCACAGGATCGCCACAAGGGCCTTTGCATTTCCCACCTATACAAACGGCCTTAAAGATATAGCTGCTTTCCTCGGCTTCAAGTGGCGACATGTCGACATCAATGCACTCGACGCTATAGCCTACTATCTCAAATACCAGACTGATCCGGATAGATACCGGGAGAAAATCCGGGCTGTTATTGATTACAACGAAGATGATTGCAGGGCGACTATAACAATAAAGGATTGGCTTGCCGAGCAGAAGGATACCCCCTGAAAGCGCGTCAACTGTAGACTTTAGAAATAGACCGGTGCATCTCCACAGCCACATAATGCATGGAAATCAAAGTATCTCCTCCATATAAAAAGATAAATATAAGCGGCCTCCTGTAGACAGTCCACGTCCTTTATGATAGAAAAAAGCATGAAATCATCAGTCAAAAAGGCGCTCCCCTTAATGGATAAGATAAGAGTCCGCTCTACAATCGTGGAGATGGACGGCGACGAGATGGCCAGAATCATGTGGAAGCTAGTTAAGGACAAGCTGCTTCTTCCCCATCTTTCCATGAACATCGAATACTACGACCTTCACATCAAGAATCGAGATGCAACAAATGATCGCGTTACCGTAGATGCAGCGAGAGCCTTGATGAGGCACGGTGTCGGAGTCAAGTGCGCAACTATCACTCCTAATCAAGAACGCGCCAGTGAATACAACCTCAAGAAACTATGGAGAAGCCCAAATGCGACAATCAGGGAAATGCTTGACGGAACTGTATTTAGGAAGCCAATCCTTGTGAAGAATGTCCTGCCATCCGTATCCACTTGGAAGAAACCTATCACCATTGGAAGACACGCCCATGGCGATGTTTACAGCAACGTGGAGATGCGGATAGACACCCCCGGAAAGGCAGAGCTCCTTTTTACGCCTGAGGGGGGCGGTTCCACCATAAAGCAAACCATTGAGGAATTTAAGGGGCCGGGGATTATCCAAGGTATACACAATTCCGACGAGTCCATAGAAAATTTCGCAAGGGTCTGCTTTATGTATGCCTTAGATCAAAAAATTGATTTCTGGTTTAGCAGCAAAGACACCATTTCCCAAATATACGATGGCCGCTTCAGGGATATATTTGAAAAGGAGTACATAGAAAACTGGAAGGGAAAATTCGATCAAGCGGGTATATCATATTTCTATACACTGATTGATGATGCTGCGGCCCGCATCATGAAATCTGAAGGTGGCCTGCTCTGGGCCCTCAAGAATTACGATGGAGACGTCATGTCCGATATGATAGCATCAGCTAGCGGCAGCCTTGCCATGATGACCTCAGTTCTCATTTCTCCCCATGGGTATAGCGAGTACGAAGCCGCTCACGGCACGGTGCAAAAACACTATTATAAATATCTCCGAAGCGAAGAAACATCCACAAATCCTATGGCGATTATTTTTGCCTGGTTAGGATGTCTCCGCAAGCGCGCCGCGATGGATGCGACTCCCGAAGTAGGTGCGTTTGCGGACATACTCGAAACGGCGGCCATTTCTACTGTGGAATCCGGGGTCATGACAGGAGATCTCCTCTCGGTTGCCAAACGGAGCCCCAAGAACAGGAAGGTCAATACGGAAACATTCATAGATGCAATTGCCAAGAATCTCAGAAAAAAATTATTTGGTTAAGCCGAACCTGAAAGACATGTCCCTAGCCGAGCTTGAGACCTTTATATCGAGATATGGCAAGGAGAAATACCGGGCAAGGCAGATTATGAAGTGGCTTTACCAGTTGAATGCCGGATCCTTTGAGGATATGACAGATCTTTCCAAGGCCTTCCGGAATGAGATGCATGCTGCAGCCAAAATCGTTCTGCCGGAGATTATAAAAACACAGGTCTCAAAGGATGGCACGAAAAAGATCCTCTTCGGATTAGAGGATGGTCTCTTTATAGAAAGTGTCCTAATCCCCGGAAAGAATCACTGGACGGTCTGCGTTTCCACACAGGTTGGTTGTCAGATGGGGTGTGCATTCTGTATGACAGGCAGGCAGGGATTTAAGAGAAACCTCCTCCCTTCGGAAATAACGGGACAGATAACGAAACTCCGATCCGATATGCCTGAGGGAGAAAATATTAAGAACATAGTTATGATGGGAATGGGGGAGCCTCTGGCTAATTATGAGAATACCATCAAGGCAATCAGGATAATGACCTCCGAAATCGGTTTTGGTTTTTCCCACAGGAAAGTCACCGTATCGACCTGCGGCATTGCGCCCATGATCGAGCAACTCGGCAAACACATCTGCGTCAATCTCGCAATTTCTCTGAATGCGCCGGACGATGTCACGAGAAGCTTTCTCATGCCTATCAACAAGAAGTATCCTATAGCAACACTTCTCGATGCCTGCCGGAATTATCCAATGCCAGGTCGGAGAATGCTCACATTCGAATACATTCTTATTGCAGGCGTAAATTCGTCGGTAGACAGTGCGGCAAAGATGGCGCGTCTTCTAAGGGGGATGCGATGCAAGCTTAATCTGATCGCTTTTAATGAATATCCCGGTTCAACATTCAGAGCGCCTTCTCTGGATGAAATACGGGCTTTTCAGCAGGTTCTCCTCGACCAACATTATACGGCTATCATCCGGACGAGTAAGGGAAGCGATATCCTGGCAGCCTGCGGCCAATTGAGCGGCCAGGCCAGAGAGGGGGGGTGATGGAAAAACGCCAACTATCATAAGATGAGGAACGATTGTGCATCTCTTATTGGCACGTACTTAATTACCACTTACAGATGTAGGATCAAAAGGAGGAATACAGTATGCCTGGAGTCTTCAAAGACTATGCAAAGAACAAATTAAAAAAACCAGCGCCCCTGAAGGGAATCAGGGTAATAGAGGTCTGTACACTGCTCTTCGGACCGGCAGGCCCGTCGTTTCTGGCCGAAATGGGAGCCGAAGTGATCAAGGTCGAATTACCCCCCGTGGGAGATGTGACGCGTTCCCTGAATCCCTTCGGATGGTTTTACAAGGAACAGGGCCCGATGTTCATGCACATCAACCCATCCAAATATTACATGGCCCTGGATCTGCACAAGGATACGGCTCAAAGTATCTTCAAAGAGCTCTGTGCCAAAGCTGATATTGTCGAGTTCAACCTCCGGCCCGCGGTAACGAACCGCTGGAACATCGGCTATGAAGATATCAAGAAAGTGAACCCCGGCATCATTTACCTTGAGAAAAACGGCTTCGGCCAGTGGGGTTGTTACGCCGAGGAGGACCGGCCGTCCAACGACGGCGCGGCACAGGCGCTCTCAGGCTATGCATGGATGTCAAGTTTTTCGAAGAGACCCCCGCTCAAGCAGGGCATCTGGATCTGCGACGTATACGGAGCCATTATGGGTGAAGTTGCCGTGTTGGCGGCCCTCCATCACAGGAAAAGAACCGGCAAAGGGCAGTATATAGAAATGTCACAAACCGAGAATATCATGCGTACCATGGGCTGGATCTGGCCCTACCAGCAGCTGACAGGCAAGGGGGCGGAACCATCGGGAAACAGGGATCAGTGCATCTGCCCTGCCGACACGTTCCTTTGTAAAGACGGCAATTTTGCCGCCCTTGCGGCGCCGGCACCGGATGAGTTCAAGGCTTTATGCGTGGCCATGGCGAAGCCGGAACTGGCTGATGATCCCCGATTCAAGGATCATACAACCAGGCTCAAAGATGAAAATACCCTGGCAATACTCAAGATTATCGCCGACTGGGCAGTGACCAAGACAGCCGACCAGATCGAGAATCTGGGCAAGAAGCACGGGTTCGCGGCTACCCGGATTCACAGCGCCAAAGACGAATTCGAAGATCCCCACCGCAGGGATCGGGGCTTCATCAAAGAGATTGACGACCCCATGTATGGAAAGTTCGTCGATCACGAAATTCCCATAATGATGTCCAAGACACCTCCCAAACACCGCTGGACCGTAAGGCCCGTGGGTTTTGATAATGACTTCATCATGACCAAGATCCTGGGCAGAAACCAGACCCAACTGGACGAACTATATATGCAAGGGGTACTGGGAAGATGGAAGGACCAGCAAGGCCGCAGACCGCCCCCTGATTGGGACGGGCAATCCGGCGCTATATTAAGGAGGTGATGAAACATGACAGAATACAAGAGAGCAAAATGGGCGGCATGGGCGGACAATATCAAGGCACTGGATGATCCGGCACAGAACTTTAAAAAACCCGAGGCACTGGATGACCTCGTTGTAATTGATTTAAGTTCGCGGAGCATGGCAGGATGTTTCTGCTCTTCCATGCTATCAGAGCTTGGCGCGGAGACTATTCGTATCGAACCTCCGGGAGGCGACCTGGTCAGGACCTACTCCCCCAACGGGATTATGGTAAAGGATACAGGGCTCGCGTATCTCCAGGAGGGGCGAAACAAGTACCATATAACGCTCAGCCTTGAGACGGAGGAAGGAAGAGACATATTTAAATCCCTTGCCGCCCAGGCGGACGTAATTATCGAGACCTATCCTGCAGGGATTATGGACAAGTGGGGAATCGGCTATGAGGCGCTTTCGGAGATCAATCCCCGCCTCATCTTTGCATCGATTTCCACCTTTGGCCAGTTTGGCCCGGAGAGCAAAAGAAAGCAGTATGACTATGACAACGTTTCCCAGGCGCGCTCCAGCATACAGTATGCGACAGGGGAGGTGCTTCCTGAAGGAAAAACTCTAAAGGATATGCCGCATGCCGTTCCCACAAAGGCGGGTCCTTGGATCGCGTGGGCTGTTTCCGGAACTTTCGCGGCTATGGGCATCATGGCGGCCCTTTATTATAGGGACATTACAGGCGAAGGCCAGGCAATTGACGTATCCACGCCGGAAGCATACGGCCGCCTGAATGATTATCAGCTCATGTGGTATGGCGAGACCGGCGTGATCAATGAGCGCTTCGGCAGCCTCGATACAGCTTTATGGCTGTACGGCTTTTATCCGACCAAGGACGGCGGCGTCTTTCTCGGAGGCCTCCGCTTAGAGATGTGGAAAGCCTTCGTAGATATGATGGGGAAATACGACGAGTGGAAAGCTGGAGAATGGACGACGCTCGCGCCTTTCATGAAAAAAGACTGGCAGCTCAAATATCAGTCCATGATTGATCCGCTGACTTCACAGTACACAAGCGAAGAACTCACAACAAAATCTATCGAATATGCGAAAAGCGGCAGGCTGGCGCCCATCACTCCGGTCGTGGCGGAGATCGTATCGCCGTGGAAGGCGATGCACGATGAGAACTGGCTGGACCGGGGCATGTTCACACCGGTTCAGGATCCCGTCTACGGCTCCGTCCTTTGTGCCCAGGCGCAGTGGAAGTCAACGGAGACTCCGCCGAGAACAAAATGGGTCTGTCGCCCCGTTGGCTACGACAATGGATTTATATACCTTAAATATTTTGGATATGGACCAGTGAAACTCAAAGAACTTGGAGATAAGGGTATTATCTAACAAGATGACGCATCCCAAACTGCTTGAAGCGATGTTCCGGCCGGAATTCTATCCCCACCGGCCGGAACATATCGAACTAATCGAGACTCACATATCATATATTTTCATCGCCGGAGATTACGTTTACAAGATCAAGAAGGCCGTTAATTTCGACTTTCTTGATTTTACCACAATAGAGAGGAGAAAATTTTACTGCAACGAGGAACTCCGATTGAACAGGAGACTTGCCCCGGATGTGTATCTGGATGTCATCGAGATCGGTGAAGATGCAGGTGGCATTATAGTACTGGGAAAGGGAGAACGTGTCCTCGATTATGCCGTCCTCATGAAGAAGCTGCCCCAAGACAGGATGCTCAGAACATTGCTGCAGCAGGGAAAAATTGACCATCCGATTATGGATGCCGTGGCGAGAAAGCTCTCTGATTTCCATGCGCATGCTGCAACAGGCGGCAACATTGATGAAATCGGAGGTGTAGAGACAATACACAGGAATCACGATGAGAATTTTGAGGAAACACGCAATTACATAAATGTAACCATCCCGGAATATCAGTACCGCTTCATAAAACATTACGCATACGATTTCATGGACAGGTATCAGGATCTCCTTGTGAAAAGAGTGCAAGACCATAAGATCAGGGACTGCCATGGTGACCTGCACCTTGACCACATCTGCATTACAGATTCCAGCACACGGCTTGATAAAACAAACGGACCAACCAATAATTATACTCCGAATGACATCATCATATTTGATTGCATTGAATTCAACGAAAGGTTCCGTTATGAGGATGTCGCCTCTGAAGTGGCCTTTTTGGCTATGGACCTGGATTATAACGGATATGCCAATTATGCAGATACTTTTGTACAAGCCTATATCCGACATTCAAATGATCGTGAGATCGGAGGCCTGCAGAATTTCTATAAATGCTACTACGCCTATGTGCGGGGCAAGGTCATAAGTTTCAGGCTCGGTGAGAGCTCCATCACCCCGGAAGATCGTGAGGAAGAAATAAGTGCAGCATCGAGGTACTTCGACCTCACCTATACGTATTCGGCAAGACTGGAAAAACCGACCCTTGTCCTGATGGCGGGATTTATGGGAACAGGTAAGAGTGTTCGTGCCGACTCCATTGCACCCCGTATAGGTGCCGAAATCATTCGTACTGATATCTTGCGAAAAGAAATATTGCATATAGCTCCTGCGGAAAGACATCACGAGGCCTTCGGCACGGGAATATATAGAGAAGAAGTTACGCGGAAGACCTATGGCAGGGCGATCGATTTGGCATCACAGAAACTAGCAGAAGGAAAATCGGTTATCATCGATGCATCATACAAGAACCGCGCCGATCGTCAAGAAGCCCTCGCGGCCGCAGAAAAGCTAAAGGCTGATTTCTTCATCATCGAGTGTATATGCCCCGAGAATATTATCAAGGAGAGACTCGCTCTGCGGATGTCCGATAAGGGGGGGGCTTCTGACGGGCGCTGGGAAATTTACCGAGCACAGAAGAAAGCCTTCGAGAGGATCACAGAAATGCCGGACAATTCGCATATCATCATCGATACCTCTCTCACACCGGAGCAGTGCACATATATTGCCCTGCAAAAAATAAAAAACTTCCCCGTGGAGTCTTAGTCTTATGCCCAGCGCTTCGCAAACAGTTCTATTTTCAGTCACAGCTGATTTTTTAGAAAGATAGAAAAACCCGAAGAGTTACTTTGAGCTTTTTAATTCCGCCTTGCGCGCCTCTTCTTCGGCAATACGCTTCTTTGTTTCACTCATAAAGTAAGATACCTTATAGTCCAAACCAAGATTTGCATAATCCTTCGCAATTAACTCAAATCTCTTTATAGCGGACTTATACTGCTTTTTCTTGAAGTAGAAGTAACCCACATAGAATTCGTGCTCTGCAAGATTCTTCTTGCATTCCCGAAGCGTTTTCTCCGCCATCAAAGAAAATTTACTGTTAGGAAAGCGTGCAATAAGTCTTTCAAATTCTTTTTGGGCTTTACTCGTCTCGGTTTGGTCACGGTCTATACTGTACATCTGTTTATAGTGGCACATGCCAAGTTGATAAATCGCATAAGGCATATTCTCATTCGTGGGATGGAGGTTTATGAAGTCATTGTAGGCCAGCTCAGCTTCACCATAGTCCTCATCGCTGAAATGCGAATCGGCAATTCCCAGTTCCGCAAGGATGGCAAGCTTACTGAGCGGATACTCATCCCGCACTCTCTGAAAATATTCAATTGACCTCTTATACCAGCCATTCTGATACGCATCATATCCCCTCTGATAAAGCTGTTCTGGTGTGCCTCTTGTCCTGTCGGGCTTCTCCCACAGATTCGCAATATGAGTCCATAAGCCGCATCCGGAAAGAGAAAACACCGCGATAATGACGAGAGTTAAAACTGTATTCTTCCTGTGCACTTTTTCAGCCATTGGGCTACAAAGCCTTTTTGATCAACCCTTCGAGACGCTCCTTTGGAGAGAGGCCTATGAGCTTATCCATAATATCACCCTTGCTGAACAGGATGAGAGTTGGTATGCTCATTACACCATAGGCCGTAGCTGTCTTGGGATTGTCATCAATATTCATTTTCCCCACTTTGACGCGGTCCTTATACACCTCTGCGAGATCTTCCACAACAGGCCCGACGGCCCTGCAGGGGCCGCACCATGGCGCCCAGAAATCGACGAGAACGGGTTTTTCCGATTTGAGTACCTCCTGTTCGAAATTAGCATCTGTAAATTGAACCATGGATTTATCTTTAGCCATACTGCATCCTCCTCCATATCTCTACACGACTCTATTACTACTATAGTGCCGCAAAGGATGTCAAACGCAATTATTATCCCGCATTTTGACAGACCTCGATGAATCTGGTATAAGGACTTATCACCAATGACAGGAGTCTCGTAGAGAATCAAATGGCACCCCTAGGCATCATATCCGGAGTAGTTCTCCTACAGGGCAAAGGTATCTTCGATAAACTTGAAGAAAGGGAAATGACAACTGAATTTGGTAAGGCCGTTGTTCTTTATTCGGATGCTATCGCATTCATACCGAGACACGGTAAAGACCCACGGCGACATATCCTGCCTCACCTCATTGAACATCGGGCCAACCTCAAAGCCTTGAAGGATCTAGGGGTCAAAGAAGTCATCAGCGTAAATTCTACAGGATCTCTTAGGAGAAATCTGACGCCCGGCACATTTGTCGTACCAGACGATTTCCTCATACTGACGGAAACGCCCACTACAGTCGGCGGCAAGGCATTCCATATCACACCAAGACTGGAAGAAGAGGTCAGGCAAAAGTGGATAGCCGCAGCAAGAGATTGCGGAATTGATGTCGTAAATGGAGGAGTATACTGGCAAACGCAAGGTCCCAGATTTGAGACGAAGGCGGAAATTCGTATGATGTCCCAGTTTGCCGATCTCGTCGGCATGACTATGGCGAGTGAAGCGGTCGTTGCACAGGAACTGGGGCTTTCATATGCGTCTTTGTGCTCCGTGGACAACTATGCGAATGGCCTCGGAGAAAGGGAACTGACGGTGGATGAAATACTTCAGCATGCCCGGAGAAATGCTGAGGTAGTGTTAAAAATAGTCACAAGATATATGGAAAGGAGAAAATAATGAAATTTTCTACGCGAGGAGACGCAGGGGAAACAAGTTTGTTAGGCGGGCAGAGAGTCCCCAAATACGATCCCAGGCCAGAGACCTACGGGGTATTGGACGAGGCAAGCTCCGCACTTGGAGTAGCAAGAGCCACAACAAAAAACCAAAAAATTAAAGATATTATATTGAGCGTACAGAAAGACCTGCTCACCATGGGGGCGGAGCTTGCCAGCGTTCCGGAAGATATTCAAAAGCTAACCCGCAGGATCCGGGAAGAAGATATTAAGCGCCTGGAACAAATCATTGACGATTTGCAGAAAAATATTACCTTGAAAAACGAATTTATCTACCCGGGGGAAACGCCGGTATCGGCCGAGATAGATGTGGGGAGAACCATTATAAGAAGGGCAGAGAGAAAAGCCGCCAGCCTCAAGAATGAAGGACTCTTGCGCAGTCCGGAAATCAACAGATATCTAAACAGATTGGCGGATATGCTTTTTGTACTCGCACGGTATGAAGGGCAGAAAGGTTAATATTAAAACGCCCCCAGTTGGCATGGTTTAACCTTAATCTTTAACGCCTCACATGCTGAGGAAACATCCATTTTCGGAATGCCGAATGTTTTAGCAATTTTCCAGCCAGAGGCGCACGGAAGACGGTCGTTCACGAGGGCCCCGCGTATTGCCTTTTCCAGATCAGCCTGAACGGTTTTTGCAGCTTTAACTGCCATTTTCTGAGGGCTGTAACCGAAAAGTCCCAGTTGACACTTGCTTATTTCAATCTCCATGAGATCAACAGCAAGGCCGACTTCCTTCATAGTTGCGCCCAACTCATCGGCTGTATTGCTTGCATCGGTACAGGTAATCTTGCCATCGGCAGTTCTTTTCTCCAAAGCCCGGGCAATCCTCTGATCCAATGTGCTTGCCAACGAATGTTTAGCCTTATAGTTTCCTTTATCTCCATGTGTCATATTTGTATTCTCCGAATTTGGTTGTTCCTGTAGAAATGGCCCTGCTCCATCTATTCTTTTCTGCTGTCGATGACGCGAATTGCCTTCCCTTCAGTAGCGGGTATGCTGCCGGGTTCGACCAGCTTCACTCTCGGTGTGATGAGAATGTCCGCCTTCAATTCATCAACAACCCTTTTTCTCAGATTTTCGAGGGGCCTTAGATCACCGGTAAAGACCTCATTTTGCACTTCCACCTTTACGGTCATGTGATCGTCATAACCTTCCCGTTCCAGTATGATCACAAAATTATTGCCGACACCAGGTATTTCCATCAGCTTTTTTTCGATCTGGATCGGAAATATATTTACCCCTTTGATAATCATCATGTCATCTGTCCGACCTTTGATGCGCTCAATCCTTCGGTGAGTTCTCCCGCATGCACACGTTCCTGGGACGATGCGCGTCAGGTCCTTCGTCCGATACCTAATGATAGGCATACCTTCTCTCAGGAGAGTTGTCATGACGAGTTCTCCCTCTTCACCGTCGGAAACGGGCTTCAATGTTTTCGGATCAATGATTTCCACTAAATAATGATCTTCCCAGATGTGCATTCCGTCCTGACACGGGCATTCAAAGGACACGCCAGGCCCGTTCATTTCCGAAAGACCGTAGGAATTGTAAGCCTTGAAACCGTAATACTGTTCGATTTTTTTTCTCATCCTTTCAGAATGCGGTTCCGCCCCAACAAAGGCAATCCGAAGTTTTGTATCCCTTACAGGATCGACCTTCAACTCCTCAAATACTTTGGATAGATGGAGGGCGTAGCTCGGAATTATGTGGACGACTGTTGTGCCGAAATCGCGCATCAATTGAATCTGACGCTTGCTGTTACCCGCCCCTGCCGGTATTACCAAGGCGCCCACCTTTTCGGCTGCATAGTGAAAACCGAGCCCACCTGTAAAAAGACCGTAGGTCATCATGTTCTGAAAGACATCCGTCCTTCTCATGCCTGCCATATAAATGCAGCGAGCGAGGACATCCGTCCATGCCTGGATGTCGGCGGTTGTGTGAAATACGACAATCGCCCGGCCGGTAGTCCCGGAAGATGCATGCATCCTGATGAGTTCGTCCTTTGGAACAGCGATAAAGCCATAAGGCCAGTGCTCTCTCAAATCGTCCTTCGTGGTAAAAGGAAAATTTCTGATGTCGTCGAGAGATTTAACAAGATCAGCGTCTATGCCCATCTCTTTGAACAACCTGTCATAATAGACGGATTTTTGTGCCTTTTTGACTGTCTTTTTAAATCTTTCGAGCTGTAAGGCTGCAAGCCTTTCCCGATCAACAATTTCTATATCTTTGTCCCAATACATTTCGTGCCTCCCATCCTTGCTCTTGATGTCACTCCTACAATTCACTGCAAATTTTATCAAGATATTTCTGCCCATTGCCTAATCGGTATATTCGTTATGCCGGGCCTCTGTGAAGACAAAAAATCGACAAGTTTATAAAAAGAAAAAAGTCTTGCTTTAAGAAGTGCAGTCAAGTAGAAAAAATATGTGCTAATTATGAAGCCGTGAATAAACGAGAGGAGGAATTCGAGCAATATGGGAAAGTCAATTAAAGGATCGCGGACGGAAAAAAACCTACTGGCGGCCTTTGCCGGTGAGTCGCAGGCAAGAAACAGGTATACCTATTTTGCGAGCGCCGCAAAAAAAGAGTGCTTTGAACAGATTGCGCATATTTTCTTGGAGACAGCAGAAAATGAAAAAGAACACGCCAAGGTATTTTTCAAATATCTCGAGGGAGGTGATGTGGAGATCACTGCTTCCTATCCTGCCGGCGTTATAGCAAACACCAAGAGTAACCTCATGGAGGCGGCATCTGGTGAGAAACTGGAGTGGTCCACTCTTTATCGCGATTTTGAAGAGATAGCGAGAGTTGAAGGGTTCCCTGAGATCGCGAACTCCTTTGCCGAGATCGCGAAAGTGGAAATGTTTCATGAGAACAGATATAGAAAGCTTATAAAGAACATTGAGAACGAAGAAGTATTTAAGAAGAAAACATCCGCCAAATGGCACTGCATGAACTGCGGTTACATCTTCGAAGGAACAGAAGCGCCGGCCGCATGTCCGGCTTGCAATCATCCGCAATCATACTACGAAATATTGGCGGAAAATTATTAACCGGGAATGCATAGGTTCTATGACAGGCGTTATTTTATCAGGGGGGAAAAGCGCGAGGATGGGAATGAACAAGGCTTTCCTCGAGTTTGAAGGCAAGCGGCTGATTGATAGAACCATGCTGATGTTCAGAGATATGTTCCGGGAAGTGATCCTTGTAACCAATTCCCCTCTCGATTATCTTGATCAGGACTGCATTCTTGCCTCAGATATAATTAAGAATAAGGGCGCACTTGGAGGGATCTATACAGGACTCTTCTATGCTTCTTACGATCATGTTTTTGTGTCTGCCTGTGATATGCCCTTCTTGAACAGGTCGTTCATAGAGCATATGATTAAATGCGCATATAGATACGACGTTGTGGTGCCCGAACCTTCTGACGGTCTCCAGCCACTCCATGCCGTTTATTCGAAGAAGTGCCTTAGTCCCATCAAGAAGCTTATGGATATAGACAGTCTGAAGATCACAGGCTTTTATAGAGGCCTAAAGATCCTGACGATTGAGAAAGAGACAATCAAATCTTTCGATCCGGAAGAAAAGATGTTCATAAATGTGAACACCAGAAAGGATCTCGAACATATTTCATCGCTCTGATACCTTTTAAAATTACAAAGGTGAATGAGAAAACATCCTTCGAAAATCCAAAAGCGACATAAGGTGAATGGATAAGCTCGATGTAATCATAGTTGGAGCAGGACTGGCTGGCCTCGGGGCGGCATATACGCTTGCAGCGAGCGGCCTTGATGTGCTGGTTCTGGAGCGGGGGGACTATCCTGGCGCAAAGAACATGACTGGTGGCCGTCTTTACTTAAACCCCGTTCGCAATCTATTTCCCGACCTATTCGGAAATGCCCCCATTGAGCGCTTCATAACCCATGAAGGAATATCGCTCATATCAAAGGAACGCTCCGTGACACTCCATTATTCGGGAAATGAATTTAGGGACGAACCCCATCACAGCTGCAGCATACTCCGGTCGAAGTTCGACAGGTGGCTCTCGGAGCGCGTGGAAGAAAAAGGGGTCGCCATACTATCAAAGATCAGGGTCGACAACGTTATCAAGGATAACGGGAAAATCACCGGTGTCCTTGCAGGCACTGATGAGCTGCGGGCCGACATTGTACTTGCCTGCGACGGCGTATTATCACTCGTCTCCGAAAAAGCCGGCCTGCGCGCGCCCGGGGTGCCCGGCAATTTCGCCCTAGGCATCAAGGAAGTAATCGCCTTGGATTCCGGGGTCATCAATGAACGCTTCAATCTGGAAGGCAATGAGGGCGCAGCGCGCCTCTTTGTGGGAGAAGTAACTCAGGGAAAATTTGGAGGGGGTTTTCTCTACACGAACAAGGAGAGTGTGAGTCTGGGCATTGTTGTCGGTATCGAGGATGCGGCGTCGGATAGCCCTCCCGGCGAAGTACCTCCTCTGCTGGACGCTTTTAAGAAGCGGCCTGAGATTGCCCCGTTAATCAGCGGAGGCAGCACCGTAGAGTATTCGGCGCATATAATACCGGAGGGCGGCTTCAAGGCAATGGGCAACCTGTACGGAAATGGCATCCTAGTAGCAGGTGATGCTGCCGGCCTCGCACTGAACGTAGGTTTCACCGTGAGGGGCATGGAATTTGCGCTGGCTTCAGGCCACTTCGCCGCCCAGACCGTCATGAAGGCAAAGGCAGTTGGAAATTTTGATGCTCCGACCCTGAGCATATATAGGAGGCTCCTCGAAGACAGTTTCGTTCTGAAGGATTTGAGAAACTTTCAGGAAACGCCTGCTGTAGTAGGAAATCCGCGGTTCTTCAACCATTATCCGGAGCTAATTGGAGCAATCATGAAAGATATCTACTCCGTTCCCGCAGATCCCAAGGAAAGGTTGTACCCGACCATCAGAAAAAACCTGACTCTCAGCGAATTGTGGGCCGTGTTCATGGATCTGAAAGGGGTAATGAAGATATGAGCGAGAGCTTGGAGTTGAAGGTTAAACTGGGGCTCGATGTGTTCAAGCCGGCCAGTGAACCACACATCAAGATCAGACAAGGCATGGAGAAAAATCTGCGCCTGAAACCGGCTCTCCAGATCTGTCCAGCCGGTCTCTACAGCGAAAATGAAAAGGGCGAGATTGTGCTCACTATAGACGGCTGTCTTGAGTGCGGTACCTGTCGGCTCGTCTGCGGCCCGGATATTCTGGATTGGAATTATCCACCCGGGGGAACAGGCGTACAGTATCGTTTCGGCTAGGCATAATATATTTTTCATCGCGGCAACAACAACTGCATAGTTGATTTTTTTAATTCCATGTCATTGCGCTTGAGAGACTCTGCCGTCATGTCAATGGAATGTGGTCTCCTGGACAAACGGACGGACCAGATAATAAAATCAAGGGGATAAATATCATGGATTTCAAATTTACTGAAGAACAAGAACTGATTAGAAAGAATGTGCGAGAATTCTGCGTCAAGAACGTGGATCCCATTGCCGCGGAAATCGACGAGAACAGCCGCCACCCAGTCGAATTGTTTCAAAAGCTCTCTGATGGTGGCTGGATGGGCATACCCATTCCGCAAGAGTACGGGGGTGCCGGGGCGGACTTTTTGACTAGCATCATTGTCGTGGAAGAACTTTCCCGCTCATGCGCCTCCACCGGGTTTACCATATCGACGCATGCCGGCATCGTGTGTATGATGATACTTCTATTCGGCACGGAAGAGCAGAAGAAGAATTTCCTGACGCCCATGGCCCAAGGCAGGCATTTGGGGGCTTTCGCCCTGACCGAGCCAAGTGCAGGCACCGACGTGATGGCCGTAACCACCGCAGCAGTTTTGGACGGCAATGATTATGTCATCAATGGAACCAAGACCTTTACGTCCAATGGTCCCACTGCGGGGACATACCTGGTCTTTGCGTGGACGGACAAATCGGCCGGTCGCAAAGGCATGAGCACATTCATAGTTCCCAGGGAAGCCCCCGGTTTCAGGGTGGGCGAGCATTTTAAGAAGATGGGCCTCAGGTCTTCGCAGACATCGGAGCTGATCTTTAAGGACTGCCGTGTACCAAAGAATAATCTTCTCGGGAAGGTAGGGGCAGGTCTCCCGATGGCCATGGCCGGCTTTGATGGCGGCCGGATAGGAATCGCCGCCCAATGCATCGGAATCCTCCAGGCGGCGCTCGACGAATCTATCCGGTATTCCAAGGAGAGGATACAATTCGGTTCACCCATAGCCCGCAACCAAGCCATTGCCTGGATGATAGCAGATATGGCGACGGAGCTCTCCGCTGCCCGGTTCCTTGCCTATCATGCGGCCTGGCTCAAAGACCAGAAGCTGCCATTCAGCAAGGAAGCGGCTATGGCGAAACTCTATGCATCGGAAGCAGCCATGCGGCATACTGTGAAAGCCGTCCAGATACATGGCGGATATGGCTACTGCAAGGGTGCCAAAGTGGAACGTTTGATGCGCGATGCCAAGATTACGGAGATATACGAGGGGACGTCAGAGGCGCAGCGGATGGTCATCTCCGGGAATGTGCTCCGCTGAACACATAGATTATGAAACCCGTTTTAGAAATATTATTTTGTGTCATTCCGAAGATCGAAGCAACGAGAAATCTTGTCATTTAAAAATTGCTTATAAGATTTGTTTTATCTCAATAAAGAGACGGTCATCTAGTTCGTCATTGTCTGGCTTGACCAGATAATCGAGATGGTTTTCATTCTAAATTCCCGTTCGCGCGGGAAATACTGAAAAAGGTGCAAGTTTATGTCTTCTATTGTTGCCTGTTTCAAATGGGTCATCGATGAGGCCTACATCCGGCGCGGCTCATCCGGTGATTTAGACTTCTCATTCGTGGATTACAAGATCGGCGAGTACGATCGCAACGCCATCGAGGAAGCCGTCCGGCTGAAGGAATCCCTCGGTGCGAAGGCCATTGTCGTCACAGTCGGCATACCCGAGGCCGCAAAAGGCGTCAAGGATGCCCTTTCCCGTGGGACCGACGAGGCCTATTTTATAACCGATAGTTCTTTCGGCAATCTGGATTCCTCCCAGACTGCCCTCATCCTCACAGAGGTTATCCGCAGCAAAATACAACAATATGACATCATCCTCTGCGGCGAGGGTTCGAGTGATCTTTACGCCCAGCAGGTCGGCCCCCGCTTAGCAGAACAACTTGGGATACCTTGCATTTCCTTCGTACAAAAGCTTTCTCTTCGAAAGGATCAATTCGTCGCGGAGCGTCGTATCGAAGATGGAATTGAAGTGATCACAGCGCCGCTTCCTGCCCTTGTGACGGTTCTCCCGGATATCAATATCCCGAGGATCCCCAGTGTTAAGGATACCCTGATGGCGGGAAAGAAGCCCACTGTGAAGATTACGAAAGATGAACTGCCTCCCTTAGGTGAGCCCCTGCTTCGAACGATCAGCCTCACGGCTTCAAGGATGGAAAGGAACTGCGAAAGGTTCGGCACAGATGCGGCAGAGATAACCCGATTTGTCGGGTCATTGCGTAAAAAAGGCGTCATTGGTTAGAGGAGATCACATGTCAGGGGTCTGGATAATTTCGGAAAACCGCAGGCAATCCATAGAGCTTTTGAATATCGGCCGACAGTTGGCCGATAAGATGGGAACGCATGCAGCCGTGCTTCTTTACAAAGACCGCGATCATACGGAGGATTGCCTCAACCGCGGAGCGGATGAGGTCATGCTCCTCACCATGCTGAGCGATGAGCAGTCCGCGGAAAGCTGCATCCCGGTTATCGTAGAAGAATCGCAAAAAGGAGACCCCGATTTAATCCTCCTTTCCGCCACGCCGAGAGGAAAAAATATGGCAGCCCTACTCGCGGCACGGCTGAATGTGGGTCTCGTGAGCAGTTGCACCCAAATCGATTATGACGAGCCGAGCAAAACGTTGGTGATGGAACGATTGGCTTATGGAGGAGCAGCTGTGCAGAAGGTGATTTGCTCGGCCCGACCCGCCATGGCCACCATCCCACCGAGGACTTACGATACGGCTATGCCTAAGACAGGACGACAAGGGAATGTCCGTGAACTCCCTTCACCATCATTTTCCGCAATTAAGGTCATTCAGAGAAGGGTGAAAGAAAAGGAGGCGAAAGACATCTCCGAAGCGCGGGTCGTTGTCTGCGTAGGAAGAGGCATAGAGAAGGAGGAAGACTTGGCCATTGCCCGTCAATTCATCGAAGTCGTGGGTGGTTCAATAGGCTGCACTAGACCCATTGCCGAAGAGCTTCATTGGCTGCCCGACAATCTCTGCATCGGTCTTTCCGGTGTGCAGATAAAACCAGATCTCTACCTCGGCATTGGGGTTTCCGGCCAGGTCCAGCATGTTACCGGCATACGTAATGCCAAAGTGATCGCCGCCATAAATAAGGACGAGAATGCCCCCATATTCAAGGCAGCAGACTTCGGTATCATCGGCGATCTCTACGATGTGATGCCGAAACTCATCTCTGAATTGAAGAAATGAATGGAAATATTGCTTCTGATACATTACGATACCTCCACCGCACCACGATGAGACAACAGGCCAAGTGATGCAGCAGGGCAGCAGCTGATGCTATTGTGCATCGCGGTCATATTTTCCGTTTTTTATGACCAAGCCATTATTATTATTGCGCTATTATCCATTATTTTTCAAAGGCAGTGTGTTTTCTATGTTGTATTGCAGACCACTCTATTGGTGGTCTTTATACAGGATATAACAGATACTTTTTCTCAGTTTTCTCATGAAAGCGACATAACGGAATAGACATCAAAGTGGCACCTAAGAATACTAGTCTATCAGGAAACAGCTCTCTGCATCGTACCTAGAATAGCATCTGGTGACAGCGGTTTATGGTTGTCTACTAGTGTATGTCGTTTATCGGGTCGGCGGCAATACGATACAGGCTCGGGTAGTCCTTATCAGGGTCGTTGGCATATAAATTGCGCTATGAGACAAAGGGATAGTAGAAGTCGATGAATATAGTCCGATCTATGTAAAAACATTGGAGGTGGGGCCGTGGCAAAATTTATGACTGCAGAAGAGGCGATTAAGCTAATTAAGAATGGAGACACTGTGGCGACTTCCGGATTCGTGGGAATGGGTCATCCGGAAGAAATTTCAAGGGCAGTAGAAAAGAGCTTTTTGGAAACAGGTCAACCAAATAACTTAACGCTTACATTTGGCGCAAGCCAGAATGACGGAAAATCAAACTGGGGACTGAATCGCTGGGCAAAAGAGGGACTCGTGAGAAAAGTCGTATCAGGCCACTGGGGATTGCAGCCTGACTTAATTAAGATGGCTGTTGCTAACAAGATTGAGGCATATAACATTCCCCAAGGCGTTATTCTCCATGTCTTTCGAGCGACCGCAGGCAAGAAGCCGGGCATCATTACACACGTTGGCCTGAGGACATTTGTTGACCCCCGAGAGACGGGAGGAAAACTAAACAGCATCAGCCACGAAGAGTATGTCCGGTTAATTGAGATTGACGGCAAGGAATATCTCTTTTATAAGGCCATCCCCATCAATGTTGCCATTGTGCGTGGAACGACGGCGGATGAAAATGGCAATGTGTCCATTGAAAGAGAGGCCATATCCCTTGAATTTTCTTTATTGGCGCTTGCTGCCAAGGGATCCGGAGGCAAGGTAATCGTTCAGGTGGAGAGGGTGACAAAGGCAGGTACTCTTCATCCGATGATGGTCAAGTTGCCAAAAGTGTTTGTGGATGCAGTTGTCATCGCGAAGCCTGAGAACCACTGGCAAGTTCCTATGGCGGAGCAATATAATCCGAGCCTTTGCGGTGAAACGAGAGTTCCGCTGAGTCGCATACCGCCCTTGCCGATGAGCGAAAGAAAAGTAATTTGCCGAAGGTGCGCTATGGAACTTATCCCGAACGCAGTCGTAAACATGGGCATCGGCATGCCCGAAAGCGTCGGGGCGGTTGCAGCCGAAGAGGATTTGATAGAATTGATGACAATTACGGTTGAGCCGGGAGCAGTCGGCGGTATGCCTGGGGCCAAGCTATATTTCGGATCGTCGGTTAATCCGGAAGCCCTGATCGACCATCCCCTGATGTTTGATTTCTATGATGGCGGCGGGCTCGACTTGGCGGTCCTGGGGATGGCGGAAATGGATCAGTTCGGAAATGTGAACGTCAGTAAGTTCGGTCCCCGGATAGCCGGAGCGGGGGGATTTATTAATATCACTCAGAGTACGAAGAGGGTGGTCTTCTGTGGAACACTAACGGCAAGCGGTCTTGAGTTAGGGATCAATGATGGAAAGCTCAAGATAGTGAAAGAAGGAAAGGTGAAAAAATTAGTGAAGAAAGTAGAGCATATCACGTTCAGCGGTGAATACGGAAAGACAAGCGGTCAGACGATCCTTTACGTCACGGAACGGGCCGTTTTTCAACTTACGCCTGAAGGCGTCATGCTGACGGAAATTGCTCCCGGTCTGGATATGGAGAAGGATGTATTATCTCAGATGGAATATAGGCCGCTCATCGCTCCTAAGGTTAAGCTGATGGATGCACGCCTTTTCAAGGAAGGGCCGATGGGCATCAAACCTGAGATATTGAAGAAGGCTAAGCTTTAGAAACCAACAGTTAGGTCAAGAAAATAATTTAAGGAGAAAAACAAAATGGCATTAAAGACGAGAGAGGAATACAAGAAATCGCTAAAGGCTATGAAGCCGAATATTTACAAGTTTGGAGAGTTGATTGAAGACGTAACAACTCATCCGGCGACAAAGAGAGTGGTCGAAAGTCATGCAAGGGCATTTGATGCATCGCATGACCCGAAACTCGCAGAGGATTTCACTGCTACCTCCGCTTTTTTAAACGGTGAAAAGATTCACAGGTGGAATTCCATGATGGAAACCCTTGAAGATGTAATGGGCAATTCCAAGTTAAAGAGATGGATGTACCGACTGACAGGAAGCTGTAGCGGCGGTGTGTGTGTCGGCTGGAACGCCCAGAACGTCATGTGGAATATCACGGCGCTCATGGACAAGGAATTAGGGACCAAGTACCAAGAGCGTCTCAAAAAGTGGATTATCAATAGCCAGAAGAATGGGCTCGTCGTCTCCGGAGCCCTTACAGACGCAAAGGGCGACCGCAGTCTGAGACCGTCGCAGCAAGCGAATCCGGACAGCAACGTGCATATTACGGAAGTCCGTCAAGACGGCATCGTAATCAGCGGCATGAAGGCGATGATCTGCGGAGTGGCCGCTTCCAATGAAATATTTCTTCTGCCTGGAAGTGGCTACAGGGAAGAGGATCAAGATTATGCCGTTAGCTGCGTTGTGCCGCGGGATATAAAGGGTTTGACAATCGTAGAGGCCCGGAGACCGAGTGATACGAGAGAAATGGAAGGCGGGTTCGACATTCCGGATTCCGGCATCACACAGGCTTTCCTGTTTTTCAAGGACTGCTTTGTCCCCAATGACAGGGTTTTCATGTGCAAAGAATCCAAATACACAGGGAAAATAATAGAGTATTTTACAGCCAACTACCGTGCATGTATCGGTGCATGTGTCGCCGGTCAGGGAGACGTTATGATCGGCGCCGCAGCGCTCATGGCGAGGACAAACGGATTGGCGGCCAGCACATTTGCCGGCAAGATAGTGGAGATGGCGGTTAATAATGAAACTACATACTGCATGGGAATCGGTTCGATGGCACTCGGGAAGAAAGGTCCGGGCGGAATGTGGGTTTCAGATTCGCTGACAGCCCATGCCAATAAAGTACATGTGGCAACTCTTCCTTACGAAACAAAACGCATCTGTCAGGATATCGGCGGCGGTATCGTGGAAACAGGATGCTTCCCATCTTCGAAGGATTTTAACGATCAGAAAATAGGTGCGATGGTTCAAGCGGCTCTGAAAGCCTCCGGTAAGTTTAGCGCTGAATCAAGGGCGCGCGCAGCAAGGCTTTCTGAGTGGCTCACGCTTGGCGCAGGCGTACCCGGATGTATGCACGGCGGCGGGTCCCCCGATGGCGCAAAACTGGTTGTCAGGGCTCTTACCCCCGTTGATCAGTTTGCTGAATACGCTAGAAAAATTGCCGGTATCACGGAGGAAATTCCAGAGCCAGAAAAGAAGAAGAAATAATAAGCTGGATCGGGTTGCCCCGCCCACAGGGTGGGGCAACCTGCTCAAGAAAGAAGCAGTACAGATCCGAGGACTATTGCACCACAATTCCGGTCTGTGCGGAATTTGTATGGCGGAGAAAAAGGTCGATATTGCAGCAGGCTTGTGGTATTTAGCTGCCGGAGAAAACATGGTTTCAAGGAACAACCTTTTCAAAAAGGGCTGTTAGGATTCTAATTTTTTTTGTCAATTAAAACCTGGATAGAAACTAATTGCTCCAAAGCGACATATAAAAAAACTTAAGGAGGAGAATTATATGAGTGCAAAGGTAGCCGCAGGAGTTGACCCTGTAAAAGCCAAGAAGATGATTACCTATCGTTGGGTTACTTATGGAATGTTCCTGTTAACGTATATTTTTGTATATTTCGACCGTGTCTCACCGGCGGTTGTTGCGCCGGAATTGATGAAAGAATTCGGTCTCACAGCGACGACCCTTGGTATCTTATCATCGATGTACTTTTATCCTTATGCAGCAATGCAGTTCCCGTCGGGAATCCTATCCGATAAAATTGGTCCCAGGCTTTCGGTTAGTTTCTTTTTCGTCATAGCGGCAATCGGTACTGCATTGTTTGGTTTGGCCCAGACGTTCGGTTGGTGTATCTTCGGCCGCTTTTTAATGGGTGTCGGCGTCGCGGTTGTTTGGATGCCTTGTATGAAGATCCTCTACAACTGGTTCCGGCCGAATGAATTAGCGACACTTACAGGTGTGATGCTAACCTTGGGCAATGTCGGCGCGATACTCGCATCCGCACCGCTTGCGTTTCTGGTGGGTATCGTCGGATGGCGGAATTCATTCTTATGGCTGGGTGCTTTTATGGTCTTCATATCTGTCGTTGACTACCTGATCGTCCGAAATAAACCGAGCGACATGGGATATCCTACAGTTTCGGAGATCGATGGCATCGATTACTATCCGACGCAGACTGTCGCCCAGAAGACGACATTCACAGAGAATTTTATGAAACTGCTAAAAATGAAAAACTACTGGCTGATATCTCTCTATGCTTTTGTAATCTACGGTACGGTCATGGGATTTCAGGGGCTCTGGTTCATTCCCTATGCCCAGCATATATATGGTATGCCCAAGCAGCAGGCAGCCAACATGCTCATGTTCTGGCCAATAGGGATGGCGATAGGATGCTTTGCGGCAGGTTGGTGTTCTGACCGTGTTCTTAAATCACGCAGAAAGACATCTTTCTACGGCATGATAATCTACGTTGCGACCTGGATACCGATATCTTTCTTTACCGGATCAATTCCCGTCGCGTGGTTTTATCCTCTGTTATTTGTCATGGGCTTTTTCTGCGGCGCATATGTGCCCAATTATGCGCACATAGCCGACGGCCAGCCGACCAGCTTCATGGCAACATCCAACGGGATGCTGAATATATGGTACTTTGTAGGAGGAGCTTTATATCAGGCATTGATGGGTGTGGTGCTTGACCACTATGGAAAGGTTGAAGGTAAATTTCCTGTGGAAGCATACCAAGCCACCTTTATGTTCTGTGCGGCATCGCTCGTAGTAGGTGCCGTGGCGATGTATTTCACAACGGATTCTAAACCGATCATTACCAAGAAGGCAGCGTAAGGATAGATTAAAGATTATAAACTATCCACATGGGGGGCATTGCAGACAGTATGTAAGATATAGGTGGGTTTCGGTGAATGTCGGAAGCCCCCATGACCCCTTTAATGTTAACGTGCTTGATTGTTCTTTGAAAAAGCCTAAGTAAAATGATTAGTAAGTCCGTCCCGCCGGATATGTTTTTCCGGATGGGATTGTATTTTGCGGCACCCGCCCTAGACGTCACTGATATGCAGTTTTGATTCGCGTAGCCGTATAACTGTTTCTCTATCAGCCATTTGCTTAATTTCTTTTGCCATGTAAATTAATCTTTTCGATCCATTGTGACTGGTAGTGTGTTCGGACAGTATCCGGGAATTGCCGATGGCAACTTAGCATGCCAACGGAACGGGCAGTGCGAAGAAAGGACAATATCTTAAAAGTGATGGGAAATCTGCAACATTCAGTAGCTGAGTGATGCATTGAAGAGAAGAAAGTGTTGTTGCATATGATGTATTGCCTTACAGCATCCGTCCTGCATTCTTGGCATTTGTCAGCCTGTTGCGGGAGAATGGAGACTGATAAGGCATCTCTTTACACTCGATGCAAAATAACTCTTAACATAACCAGGAGTGAAAATTCATATGGAAATTGTTGTATGTGTCAAACAGGTACCTGATACCACAGAAGTCAAGATTGATCCTGTCACCAATACATTGGTCAGGGAAGGAGTGCCAAGCATTGTCAATCCCTTCGACAAATATGCGCTGGAGATGGCGTTACAGCTTAGAGATAAACACGGAGGAAAGGTTACAGTGATCAGCATGGGTCCGCCGCAGGCCTCAGCGGCGCTGCGGGAATGTATCGCCATGGGCGCCGATGAAGCCGTTCTCTTGAGCGATAGAGCTTTTGCGGGTTCGGATACACTCGCTACATCCTACACATTATCTCAGGCAGTGCGTAAAATGGGCAAAGTAGATTTAGTCATTTGCGGCAAGCAGGCGATCGATGGAGATACAGCCCAGGTGGGACCGGAAATGGCGGAACATCTTGGCATCGGCCAGTTGACTTACATAAGCAAGATTGAATTTGACGGCGAAAAACTCATTGCCCACCGTGAACAGGATGAGGGGTATGACGTTATAGAGGCCAAACTGCCACTTGTTGTTACCATTATAAAACTGGCCACTGATCCCCGCATTCCCACAGTGAAAGGTACGGCGAAGGCCTACCGCACGGAAGTTCCCGTGTGGACTGCCGCCGACATCGCCATCGATCCCAAAGCCTCAGGCCTGGAGGGCTCACCTACGCTGGTGCGGCGCATATTTACACCGGAGCGGCGCGGCAAGGGTGAACTTATTCAGGGCGACAGCAAAGAAGCAGTAGACTTGCTTGTCGACAAGTTGAGGCAGGCCAAGATACTATAGTCGAGGAGGAAGCAGTTAAATATGTCTGTTAAGATTTTATCGGAAGAATGCATTGGTTGTCAAACGTGCATCGACAGCTGTCCTTATGGCGCAATTGTTATGAAAGATGATAAAGCCGTTCTCACGGAAGCTTGCACATTCTGCGGCGCTTGCGAAAGCAGCTGCCCAGTATCCGCCATCCAGGTAGAGCGGGAAAAAGCGGAAGAGGCACAAGATATCAGTGCTTATAAAGGAGTCTGGGTATTCATAGAACATCGTGATGGTCGTATCCGCAACGTTTCACTGGAACTTGTCGGCGAGGGTAGGAAGCTTGCCCAGGAGCTTGGCGAGGAGCTTTCTGCCGTCCTTATTGGCGACAAGGTTGTGGGAATGAGCAAGGAGCTTTTTGCGAGCGGTGCCGACAACATATACCTGGTTGAAGGCAGCGCTTTTGAGCACTATTCTACAGACGCGTATTCAATCGCTTTTACGTACCTGATCAAGAAATATCTTCCGTCCGTCATATTATTGGGCGCAACCAATGACGGCCGCGATTTAGGCCCTCGCGTGGCCGCCAGGATCAAAACCGGCCTGACTGCCGACTGCACAAATCTTTCCATAGATTCTGAAACCAGGCTCGTCGCATGGACAAGACCTGCCTTCGGCGGCAATATCATGGCGACGATTTTTTGCCCGGACAACCGTCCGCAGATGGGAACAGTAAGGCCCAAGGTCTTTAAGAAGCCTGTACCAGACTATAGCCGCACAGGAAAAATAATCCGTGAAGAGTTGGCAATAAACGAAAAGGACATTCGAACAAAACTTATTGATGTCGTCAAGGTCTGCACTTTCTCATGCAATCTCGAAGACGCAGAGATCATCGTGTCCGGAGGACGCGGACTTGGAAAGCCAGAAGGCTTCAGGATGGTTGAGGAGCTTGCACAAGTTTTGAAGGGTACCGTCGGATCATCCCGTGCTGCTGTTGATGCGGGCTGGATGCCTTATCCGCACCAGGTAGGTCAAACAGGAAAAACAGTGGCGCCAAAAATCTATATCGCTTGCGGCATATCCGGCGCCATTCAGCATCTTGCCGGGATGCAGACATCCGATGTCATCATTGCAATTAATAAGGACCCCGATGCTCCGATCTTCAAGGTGGCGACCTACGGAATAGTCGGTGATGTGTATGAAGTCGTACCGGCACTGACCGCTAAATTACGGGAGGTTCTGCAATAAGAAAAGTAATCGCCGTCCGCAATCCGTAAGTCGGCGCAATTTTGAAAACAACAAACAATATATTTTAAGAGGAGGGTAATCTATGAATTTTACTGTATCACCGGAAAATGAAGGCATCCGCAAAATGGTGCGGGAATTTGCAGAAAAGAAATTGGCTCCAACTATTGTGGAGCGTGATGAAAAGGAAATGTTTGACCGAAGCATATTTGATGAAATGGGTAAGTTGGGCCTCATGGGTCTGCCGTATCCCGAAAAGTATGGTGGAGGCGGTATGGACTTCATCGCTTATGCTATTGCAATTGAGGAAATTTCACGCATAGACGCGTCAACTTCTATCGGTATGTCGGTGCACACTTCGCTATGTTCATGGCCGATCTACAAATACGGCACGGAGGAGCAGAAACAGAAATACCTCGTGCCGCTCGCCCAGGGCATAAAGTTAGGTGCATTCGGTCTAACGGAACCCAATGCAGGCACAGATGTAGGCAACGCCTCAACATTTGCCGCAAAAGAAGGAGATTCATATCTTATTACCGGGACCAAGGTTTTCAACACAAACGGTGGAGAGGCGGAAGTAGAGGTTGTCTTTACCAAAACGAATAAGGAGGCCGGCCTTAAGGGTATGAGCGCGTTTATTCTCGAGAAAGGTTCACCGGGTTTGAGCTTCGGCAAGAAAGAAACCAAAATGGGTATTCGCGCAGCCGTACAGCGTGAAGTCATCATGGTCAACGCAAAAACCCCCGCTTCTAACATCTTAGGCAAAGAAGGCGATGGGTTTAGAATTGCAATGACGACTTTAGATGGCGGCCGTATAGGTATAGCTGCTCAGGCGGTTGGCATTGCCCAGGGCGCTTTGGATCACGCAATCAAATATGCAAAACAGCGTGTCCAGTTCGGAAAACCCATAGCGGCTCAACAGGGCATCAGCTTCATGCTCGCCAACATGGCAACAAAAGTTGAGGCAGCTCGTCTCATGACGTATCGAGCCGCTTTTAACAAATCCAATGATCTGCCTTATTCCAAGGAGGCGGCTATGGCTAAGCTGTTTGCTTCCGATGTCGCTATGTCTGTTACGACCGACGCCGTCCAGGTATTTGGCGGCTACGGGTACAGCCGCGAGTACCCTGTGGAGCGCCTGATGCGAGACGCGAAGATTACGCAGATCTACGAAGGCACAAGCGAGGCAATGCGCATGGTCATCGGCGGAACTATTTTACGTTAACCTGTACTGGGGCATGTCGGGGGGGAGACTGGACAACTCGTCTCCCCTTTCACTCTAAAACGTAATTAACACATAGCCAATCCTTCCTGAACATCACCGATACGTTGCAAAAACTTCGGCTTGTATTTTTCATAACAAGGGCGATGCCTTGCATAGCGGACGACATATATCAATAGACATCGCAGAATATCCCTGCTATGCTGCCTCCGAGAGATCAATACAAGGAGAAAGAGATGAAGGCATTGACGCTGAATCATCCTGGTCTTACCAGAGAGGCCCTGCTTTGTATAGCCGCCCGGACACCAGGGGCTTGGATTGGAGTACGCATCGCCGTGCTGCTCCTGATTTTGACCGGATGGAAATCCGCCCGTGCAGCGGAGCTTTTCGGGTTAACCCGCTGGACGGTAGTGAAATGGATTCAGAGGGCAAACAAGGAAGGAGCAGAGGCGGTACTTGACCGAGAGCGTACCGGCAGGCCGCCCCGCATAGATAAGGATGTGGTGAAAAAACTCGAAATGGTCTTGCGGAATTCGCCACGTGAATTTGGAATTCCCCGTGACTGCTGGGACGGCAACGCCCTGGTTATATATCTGAAAGAAACTTATCACATAGAAATTCATGTGCGCCATGCCCAGCGCATCATGAAGAGGCTTGGACACTCCCAACGAATGCCTGTTCACCATTAGGGAGTGGAAGCGCCGAAAAACAGAATTCTCTTGAGCGTGCGCAAGAGAATTCTAACCGTTCGGCAAATTGAAGGGATACTGGGCCTGAAGTCTAAGGAATAGACATTATTTCTGCGGTTCGTTATCCGAGGATGAACAGAGGTTATATTTCTTCAGTTTGCGCACGACTGTCGATTGATTGATTTTCATTGCCCTGGCGATCTCTCTCGTACTCTTGTGATTCTGGAGCGCCTGTTTCAGGATTTGTCTCTCCGTCTGCTCAATTGTAGTCTTGAAGCTGCTGTCTCCGATGACGCTTATTGTCTCGGGAGAGATATGGCTTTTAATCTGAATCGGCAGATGCTTCATAGTTATCTCATCGCACTCCGTCATGATGATCATCCTCTCTACTACGTTTTCCAATTCCCGCACGTTGCCCGGCCAAGAGTAGAGCATCAGAACATCTATGACCTCCGGTGAAATGCGTTTGTTGTACTGATGCTTCTTGTTCATTTTATCCAGAAAGTGTAAGACGAACATCGGTATGTCCTCTTTACGTTCACGGAGCGGAGGAATATCAATAGCCACAACGTTAAGGCGATAATATAGGTCATCACGAAAAGTACCTTTCTTTACCATTTCTTCAAGATTCTTGTTTGTCGCGGCGACAATGCGCACATCGACGGGAGTGGGTTTCACACCGCCGATCCGCATGATCTCACGATCCTGCAAGGCCCTCAAGAGCTTTCCCTGTAGACTGTATGGGATATCGCCGACTTCGTCTAAAAACAGGGTCCCTTCATTTGCGAGCTCAAACATGCCGGGTTTCCCCTGTTTTTTTGCACCTGTAAAGGCGCCGTGATCGTACCCGAAAAGTTCCGATTCAAGGAGCGTCTCAGGAATTGCTCCGGAGTTCACCTTGATGAGCGGTCCCTTTGAGCGCTGGCTTTGCTGGTGTATAGCATTCGCAATCACTTCCTTACCGACGCCCGATTCGCCGGTAATTAAAACTGATACATCAAAACTGGCGACACGTGCCACGATCTGCAATAGTCGTTTCGTCGATTCGCTGCGGGCCACTATATCGACGTTCTTCATCTGTTCCAGTTCGGCAGCATATAATTCATTCAGCCGCTGCGTTCTTTCCAGCAACTGCTTCAAATAGAGTATTTCCGTTATATCCCTGATATTGGCGACAACACGCCTGATCTCGCCATCTTCACCCCATATGGGTATGGCCGTCGCCATTATCTTCTGACCGATTTTCTCCCCTCTGAGCATCTCCAGCATGACTGTAACCTTCTTTCTTTCCCTTATTGCCGCCATCGCTGAAGATTCCGTGTACCATCTCTGCTCTACTAGATCCTTGGCACATTTCCCTATAGCAAATTCCCTCTGAATTCCCGCAATACGCTCCCATGCGCTATTTACCCTCAGGATAACCCCCTGCCCGTCGGTTATGAAAAGACCGTCGTGGGAAGACTCAATAATATCCTCTAGTTCGCAAAAACCACATTTGTGCAGGGCTTGATGAGATTCGTCACCTGTAACTAATTTCAGATTATCTGCCTTTTTTGTTTTGGATGTAGGTTTTGACACTTTTTTCTTCCTGAAAATTTTCGCTTAACATAAGATAGTGACAGAAGCCTTACATGTCAACAGTATCTTAGACCACATTCCGGCAATGATCTCAGCGCCTTATCACGGGCGCCCGGCATGCCGGCAAATTTACTTCTTATATTCCGTATCTATCGTGATGGAAATACCGCCGCGGGGGGCGAAATCCGCTGTTACCTTGCACCACTGGGGCTTGAGCGCGGAAACCAAATCGTCAAGAATCACATTGGCCACATGCTCATGAAACACCCCTTCGTCACGGTAGGACCAGAGATACAATTTCAGGGACTTGGATTCGATAATCTTTTTGTCCGGTATGTACTGGATGGTCAGCCTGGCAAAATCCGGCTGCCCTGTGGCTGGACAAACGCATGTGAACTCTTCCGTCTTGAGTGTTACAACGTAATCCCTTCCGGGATGATGGTTGGGAAATGTTTCCAGCTTCCTTGTGGGCTTCGCGCCGCGTCTAAGTAAAGTCAGCCCATCGAGGTCGGATTTTTTCGTCTTCTTCGTCATTCAGGCCTTCCTTCTCTTTCAATCTCTCAGGCAAATATTTTCTGCACACCGGCATAGAAGAAATAACATGCAAAGAGAATTAATACAACTGCGCATATTCCAGTGACCCATCTGTAAAAACCATCAGTGAAAAGATGCCTGCCCTTCCCCACTGCCGAAGAGACGGCAGAATACCAGACAAAATCTGCGAAAATATGTCCCGTGAAAAAAAATGCAATGCCTGCTATGCCGAAACTCCAGCTATAAATGACATAGCCAAACCCTATTGTTGCCCACCAGACGATCCAGTAGGGATTGGCTATACTCAGAATCGCACCTTTTTTGACCAAGGAGCCGCTCTTGGTCTTCCCCGGGTTTAATGACAGAGTCAACTTCGGCAGGGCGCGAAACATGCCTGAAGCCAACAAGACCAGGATAACACCACCCGCTATAGCGACAAAGGCAAATACGTCGTCGCGCTGAAGAAACGGTGCCAATCCCAGCACAAGTGCGGCAAGCAGGATGATCTCCAACATGCCATGACCTGCGATAAGCAAAGGTCCGGCGATGAATCCCCTTTGCGAGCTCTCGCTGATCGTCGCTGTGAGCAACGGTCCCGGCATCATCGCGCCGGAAAACGCGATGATAAAAGAAGAAATGAAGATTGTGATAAGTTGCCACATTGTTTATACACGTCCCATATCACGGAACATTCAGAGCTTTGAAAAATTTCCGCTTTATCGCTTCAAACATTATCAAGATAACTCGCAGCTGTTCGCATCGAGTTGGCATTGTTTTTCTCTTGATTTTTCTCTAAGACGCGTCTCCCTCCTGGCTTTCGCTTCCCTGTTCCTTCTTTTTTCTTCATCTGTTCCTAAGATTAGCGGAGGCACTGGCGTGGGATGGCCATCTCTATCAAGTGCCACATATGTCATATAGGCAGAAGCCATATGACGTCTCTCACCGGTGATGAGATTTTCAGACTCCACTCGGATACCCACTTCCATAGAGGTTTTTCCTACAAGATTGAGACTGGCTCGCAGGGTTACAAAGTCTCCGATGAATGCGGGACAATGAAGATCCAATCGGTCAAATGAGGCAGTAACTGCATTAGCCCTGGCATGTCGGACTGCAACGGTTCCTGCAACGGTATCAATGAGCTTCATAATAACTCCGCCATGAACGTTCCCCGCAGGATTTGCATCCTGAGGGTTCATTACCTGGGCCATGACGGTGCTGCTATCTCTAACCTGTTTCCCTTCCATTTTCCCCTCCTACATAAAATTCTAAAATAAATGATTTCATGAATTCGTCTCATTATTGGACTCACTCAGGGTTAATATTATCATTTAAGATTATTTTGCAGTCAAAACCTGGATAGTACGTATTACCCTTCGGTCCAGGCGTATAGAAATCCTGTTCATCCCACTTAGCCCAGCCTACCCCCCGAAGATGCGCTCCACAAGATCAGGATTTAATATGAAGGGTTTGCCGAGGTGTTGTCCGACAGTCCGGTCCCTCACTATTTATCGCCTGAAGGTAACAGTGTTTGATTTACTTCTTTGCCGCTAAATATCCTTCGATAAGGGATGTATTGACGTGAACAATTCCCCAGTTCATGTCTCTTAATGGATACTCTTCTGTAATAGGTGGAAGCCGATAGGCCTTCCCGTGCTCTCTAATTACAGAACCGGCAGAAACATATCGGCTATCGGGCATTGTGACGCCCACGAGAATAACGCCGGGCTCAATCACGCATTTTTTACCTACGAATGATCTGAATAATAAGGGACTTCATGCCGACAAAAATGTCATCCATGACAACGGCCAGTCTGTGGATCTGCACCTAGTGCGCCAGGGACACACGGTTTCCAACGTAAGCGGCATACTTCCTGCCATTGATGTCATACAGGTTTTTTTCAACGGGTTTGGCGTTCATCTCCGTTTCCAGAGCGTTGATTACAACGCCGTCCTAAACGTTCGAATCGTTGCCGATATAGAGCGGCTACCCCTCATCGCCGCGGATGGATGTCATTGGAGAAACCATTATATTCCTGCCCAAGATCAGATTACCGATAACAGCGACCAGCGGATGCACATAGGTGGATTGATCAATGACCCGTTCTGATACCTTTTTTGCAAAAATCCACAGTGACATTTTTTTCTATCATCTTTGCCCCCGTATTTCATGAGAGCTTCGCAAGATTTCATCATGTCATCGCGGCGATCTCCGTGACACGAGGTAAAATTCAGCAAGTTCTCTTATTACTCCGACAATTAAACACGCCACTTATCATGCCGCACTTGATCCGGCATCCAGTATCTTTGGCTGGATTTCCGATTTCTCAGGAATGACAGGATAATTATTTGCCGGAGTAATAATGTGATATTCTATTTTCCTTTTCCCGTGCGAGAAGTTCTTCCCATACAGCATTGACGATAGAGCGGGTAGTTTCACGTGGGCCTTTGTTGTCGATGATGAAGTCGGCATGGGAGATCTTTTCGTCGATGGGCATCTGTGTGTCCAGCCTGCCTTCGGCCTCTTTGCGGCTGTATTCGTTTCTCTCCTGCAAACGTCTGATCTGATCTTCAGGAGAAATATAGACCAAGATTACGACGTCAAAAATATGCTGCATGCTTACCTCTATGAGAAGGGGAATATCGGATACGGCAATGGCATGCGGATTGATTTGTCGGATTTCTTCTATCCTCCGCCGCCACAGATCGAAAACGGCAGGGTGAACTATGCTGTTGAGCCTAAAGAGTTTCTCCCGGTCGGCAAAGACTATAGGGCCGAGCTTTGCCCTGTTGATTGTTCCGTCATCATTTAGAATTTCTCTTCCGAAGAACTCTACTATGTCGTTCCATGCCGGTTGATCCGGCTCCTCCGCGAAATGTGCCAGTATATCGAAGTCAACGAGGTAGGCGCCTTTGTCCTCAAACATCTTCGCTACGGTTGATTTTCCTGAGGCGATGCCGCCTGTCAAGCCCACGTTCAGCATATGTTCGTGTCGCTAATAATCCGTTCGATATAACCTTAATAATGAAATGATGTACCTATTGCCCGCTATTTCGTTTATGGAGAATCCGGAGCCCTTCCAGCGTCAACATCTCATCGACGATATTTATACTTTTCGTTTCAGGAGAGATGATATTCGCGAGTCCGCCTGTGGCAATGACCTTCGCGTCCGACATCACTTCTGCTTTGATACGGCCAACAAGACCGTCCACAAGTCCCGCGTAGCCGAGCAGTATGCCTGCCTGCATGCTACTCACGGTGTCCTTGCCGATGACAGATCTGGGTCTTGCGATTTCCACCCTCGGTAGTTTTGCCGCCTTGCTGAATAGTGCCTCGCTCGCTATCATGATACCCGGTGATATGCACCCGCCTATATACTCTCCTTTTTTTGATACATAGTCAAAGGTAGTGGCAGTGCCGAAATCTACTATTATGATATTCCCTCCGTACTTTTCGTATGCGGCTACGGCGTTGACGATCCTGTCTGCACCAACTTCTTTCGGATTATCGTACAGAATAGGCATTCCCGTTTTTATGCCAGGCCCTACTATGAGAGGCCTGACATTGAAATATTTTTCGCAGAGAGGTTCCAGTATGTTGAGCATCGTGGGAACAACGCATGAAATGATGATATCCTTGATAGCCCTCGGCCTGATCTTGCTGTTCTTATAAAGATTGTAGATCAGCATACCGTATTCATCAACGGTATGATCAACTACTGTCCTAACCCGCCAGTCATGGACCAGTTCATCTCCGTCGTAGAGACCCAGAACGGTATTGGTATTTCCAACGTCTATAACCAGAAGCATATGTCAAACCCTCGCTCTGAAACATTGCCTGCTACAATCCGGTTTATCGTCCCCGTCATATGTTGAGTCTATTCCTTCACCACCGAGGCATCTCCGGCAATGACCCTTTTTATCTTTCCTTCTTTATCTGAAATAACAAGAGCGCCAAAATCATCAACGCCGAGGACTTCCCCCGAATCTTTGTCATTCTTGAATATCACCCGCACCTGCTTTCCGACCATATCGCAGTACGAGAGCCACGAATCCTTTATGGAACTGAATCCCGAGTTTAAGAGCCGGGCATACAGGTCATCGAATTTAGCAAATAATTTTACCGCCAGATCAAGACGTGAAATATCATGTCCCACTTCTTCTGCAAGGGACGTTGCCATATCACGGATCGATTCATCAAAATTCTTTCCCCTCATGTTGACATTGATGCCGATCCCTACGACGATAAAATCCACTCCACCCCCGGCGGAAGCTCTCATCTCCGCCAGTATGCCGCAAACCTTTTTACCTCCGATCTGAACGTCGTTCGGCCATTTGAGCGTCACAGCTCCTGTGCAATACTCAGATAGAAGTTCGGCAACGACGACACCCGTCATGAGTGTAATTTGCGGGGCATAGACGGACTCTATAGCAGGCTTCAGGACGATGGAAGCATAAATATTACAGCCCGCCGGAGACTGCCATTGCCTGCTCAAGCGACCCTTACCCTTAGTCTGACATTCCGCGATAACGACAGTCCCGTGAGGAGCACCATCACGAGCCAGTCCGCAGAGAATGTCGTTGGTCGACTCGACCTCCATAAAAAAGCGGATATTATTCCCTATCCGTTTCCCCGAGAGACGGACAGCAAGGTTTTTCTCATTAAAATCCATTATGTTGATTAAAGCGTCGGCGACCTATTCGATCTTCAAGGATATATCGGATGCTGTCACCGAATGAGTGAGGGCTCCCACGGAAATGAAATCAACTCCAGTTTCTGCAATCTGTCTCACATTGGCGAGGGTAACATTGCCGGACGCCTCAAGCGGCACTCTGCCGCCCGTTGCTGCGACGGCCCTTCCCATTTCCGAGATAGACATATTATCCAACATTACCACGTCCGCCCCATAGTTTATGGCTTCCTCAAGCTCCTGAAGATTTCTTACTTCAATTTCCACCTTCAGCGTGTGGGGCAAGCGTCCACGAACCCTGGCTAGTGCCTGCGGTATGCCACCCGCCGCGGCAATGTGATTGTCTTTAATAAGGACGCCGTCATAGAGGCCGAATCTATGGTTATGACCGCCACCAATCCTCACAGCATACTTGTCAAGATAGCGTAGCCCCGGCGCTGTTTTTCTCGTGTCGAGGATATTTGCCTTTGTTCCTTTGACCTTATCGACGTATTGTCTTGTAAGCGTGGCAATACCGCTCATCCTCTGAAGAAAATTGAGGGCCACCCTCTCGGCCGTAAGCATTCTGCTGAGATTCCCTGATATCTCCGCGAGACACCCACCCTTCTCCACGACATCCCCATCTATACAGTAGCCTGCAAATTGCATGTCCGGATCCAGAAAAAGAAAGGTCTCTTTGAAGACATCAATGCCCGCCACAACAACAGCTGATTTGGCAACGGCTCGGGCTTTGCCGATCTCTTCACCTGTAAGCGCCGCCGTTGTCGTTACATCAGACTCACCGGTGTCCTCTTCAATTGACGACTGTACTATCTTGCGTATGATATGCTTTTGTAACATGATGACGAAGATATTAAGAGGTTCTTGACGCGCTACTTTTCTAATTCATCTTCTCAAGTCTTTTCAGGGCTGCCGCCAGGACAGAATGCTTCTCTCTAACTTCCCTGAATTTTTCCTCTTCCTTCTCCACGACTGCCTTCGAGGCCTTTGCCATGAAATCGCGATTGGCAAGCTTTTGCGAAATAGCTGCAAGGTCTTTATCTACCCTGGCCATCTCTTTCCCGAGTCTCTTCATTTCACCGGCAAAGTCTACCACGCCTTCAAGGAGCACATATATCCGCATGGAGCCCGCAACTCCGGTAGCGGCATTCTTGGGTTCTTCTCCATTTGCGGTTATGGTCAATGCTTCAAGATTAGCCAGGTTGGAAATATAGCTGCCGCCGATTTCCACAATGCCCCGCGATTCATCATCTGGCACGGAGATTGCGGCCTTTATTTTTTTCGATGGCGCTATATTCATCTCACCTCTGATGTTTCTGATAGAAGTGATCGTGTCCATGATGGCGCTCATCTGCCTATCCGCGACAGGGTCATGGGAAGCGCCCTCGGGTGCGGGAAATTCACTCACCATGATGGAAGTCCCGTCGCCTACGAGTGTCTGCCAAATCTCTTCCGTAACAAAAGGCATGATGGGATGAAGCATCTTCAGAGAAGACACCATGACCGAATAAAGGGTGTGCTGCGCTGCGCGCCGTCCTGCAGGGCTTCCTTTCCCATAAAGCTCTGGCTTGACAAGCTCCAGATACCAGTCACAGAGTTCATGCCAGATGAACTGATAGATACCAGATGCAGCATCATTGAAACGATACTCATCGAGGGATTTGATAACTTCCGAAGCTGTTATATTCAGGCGATGCTTAATCCATCTGTCGGGAAGGGATTCATCCTCCTTGCTGATATGAGCCCCTGAAGCCGAGTAATCATCGAGATTCATGAGGGCAAAGCGCGTAGCATTCCAGATCTTATTTACGAAATGCTTGTAGCCCGCAATGCGCTCTTCCGACATCCTGATATCCCTGCCCTGGGCTGTCAAGGCAACCATGGTAAATCTGAAGGCATCCGCACCAAACTTATCGATCATCTCGAGAGGATCAATACTGTTCCCCCGGGATTTGCTCATCTTCTCCCCTATCTCGTCGCGCACCAAAGCGTGAAGATAGACATCCCTAAAAGGAACATCCTTCATCACATAGAGCCCCATCATCATCATCCTCGCTACCCAGAAGAAGAGTATGTCAAACCCTGTGATGAGAAGAGATGTGGGATAAAATGTCTTTAAGGACTCTGTCTTCTCTGGCCACCCAAGCGTTGAAAAAGGCCAGAGGGCGGAGCTGAACCACGTATCAAGAACATCTTCTTCCTGCTTGAGGCTGCTGCCTCCGCAGTTCGGGCATTCAACGGGATCTATGGTGGAGACGATTTCTTTTCCGCAGCTCCCACAATACCAGACGGGTATCCTGTGGCCCCACCAGATCTGTCTCGAAATACACCAGTCCCTGATGTTATTCATCCACTCAAAGTATGTGCTTTCCCACATGGATGGCAGGATTCTCGTCTTCCCTTTTATCACTGCCGCAATCGCCGTCTTTGCCAGAGGTTTTATCTTCACGAACCACTGTGCAGAAACCATGGGCTCGATATCCGTCTTGCAGCGGTAGCACTGGCCGACATTATGACTGTAAGGCTTCTTCCCTAAAAGGTATCCTCCTTTTTCGAGGTCACGGAGAATATTCTCCCTGGCCTCGTAGCGGTCCTGTCCCTGATAGACGCCACCATTTTCATTGATGACTCCGTTGCCATCCATGATGTTTATGATTTCGAGATGATGCCGCTCGGCTATGGCAAAGTCATTCGGATCGGAGGAGGGCGTAATCTTAACCGCTCCTGACCCAAACTCCACACTTACGTGGTCGTCGGCAATGACCGGTATTATCCTGTTCACGAGGGGCAGGATAACTTTTGCCCCTATCTTGTCCTTATACCTCTTATCATCAGGATTGACGGCAACCGCGGTATCCCCCAGCATCGTCTCTGGCCGAGTGGTGGCAACCACGATGTCGCCCTTGGCGTCTAGGTAAGGATACCTGATCTCCCAGAGGGCGCCTTCCTTTTCTTCATATTCCACTTCGAGATCCGATATAGCTGTGTGGCATCGCGTGCACCAGTTGACGATATAGTCGCCGCGATATATGAGTCCGTCATTGTATAAACGGACAAAGACTTCTCTTACGGCTCTCGATAATTTCTCACTCATGGTAAAGGCTTCTCTGTGCCAGTCGCAAGAGCACCCCAGCCTTTTTAACTGATTGATGATGACCCCACCGTATTTCTTCTTCCATTCCCATACGCGCTCAATGAATTTTTCTCTGCCTAAATCATGCCTCGTGATGCCTTCCTTTGCGAGTTCCTGTTCGACGACATTCTGGGTCGCGATCCCCGCATGATCGGTTCCCGGCATCCACAGGGCGTTATAACCCTGCATCCTTCTGTACCTGGTCATGACGTCCTGCAGCGTGTTATTCAAGGCATGCCCCATGTGGAGCATGCCTGTCACATTCGGGGGAGGAATTACGATTGAAAATTGTGGCTTGGGGCTTGAATCCTCGGCTTTAAATAAATCACGGTCAAGCCAGTACTTGTACCACCTGACTTCCGATGCCTGAGGTTCATAGGCCTTACCTAATGACTTTTCAGCCATGAAACGTCTCCGTTAGAATATTTTCAATTCTTCTTTAAGCTTACGGATAATCAACAGGGCGTCAACGCCCGGGACAGGAGCTAAGGGTGCAAACTCACCGCTCGAAAGGT
>Ga0326727_10002731_pt1 | contig 58919 bp, 44 predicted proteins | sample MB2enrmetagenome_FD_207643 | JGI IMG/M metagenome (GOLD analysis project Ga0326727, IMG submission 207643) | Lab enriched peat soil microbial communities from McLean, Ithaca, NY, United States - MB29MY | ecosystem: Environmental > Terrestrial > Soil > Wetlands > Peat | place: USA: New York... | reverse complement strand
TTGCGCTGCATCAAAAGCAGCCGCCAGTGGAACTCCTTTTGGAAAAAACGCGCCAACGATCACGCCCTCAAAAATGATGCCCTAGCTCTGCAGCCTCAGCCGTGAAGATTTTTGTCATGCACCCCCGGAAAGCGGGCGTGAGGAAAAGACTTGAAATCAGACCGCCTGCGGCGGTAGAATTGGGAACCCTAAGAAAACGGAGAGGGAGGACGGGCAGTGCTCCGCACGGCTCGTTCTCTCTTTTCGAAAGGGTTTTGAAGCGCGGAGTGAATGACAGTCAAACAAAGAATGAACGACAGTCAAACAAAACTGGAATTGACAGCAAGCCGCAAAAGTCGCGCTTATTTTCAGCGCTCCGTGGTCTAAAGGATGGGGTCCACCTCAGCGGCAAGTCTCTTGCGCCGCGGAATTTGCGCATCGTAAACGGCCAGGCTTCACACTCTGGGTATTGTTTTATTATCTTTGTTTCCTCCTGCCGGCTTTTACTTGCATACGGCTCGGAATTGTCCGTCCGGAAACAGGACTCGGCGCGGCGGTAATCCTGATCATTTTTTTCTGCTGGCGCACGTGGCATCGCGTTTCGCCTGTCTGCCCCAATTGCAAGCAAAATATTGTGGCTTGTTCTGCTGATTATTGCCATCTTTGCGGCGAAATTCTGCATGACAAACGATGTCAGGCTTGCAATGTGGACGCTTCTTGGACGCGCGTCGTAAGACCATTCGGAAGCGCTGGAAATTCACGATGGATCATCTTCTGTCCTGGCTGCGGCGTCTTGTTGGAGACCAGGATTCCGCGCTGGCGACCTATTTTCCGAAAAGCATTCTAGCTGGGCGGCATCTCAGAGGACAGATGGCAATCATTCTGCATTTTTGTTCCTGGCGGAATGTTTGCGCGGAATTTTGTAAACGACTTTTTGAGGATGTTTAGCAAGCTCTTTGTATTCCCACAGCACCGCACAAAGCGCCTCATCTGGAATCGGCCGGCCATTAAACTCAAATCGCACTTCACGAATTGGCCGGAATTCTTTTCCAAACTGCTCGATGATTCGTTCGCACGAACCTCTCTTTTTCAGCATCTCGACGGGCGTATACGGACTGACGTATTTCCAAAACACTAGCGCCAGTTGAATTCGCATCCAACTCTCCGGGACCGTGCAAATTTGCCTGAATAAAGCCGCCGAAGACTCAGATGATTGGATAAACTGGCCGAACAGAACAAGAACCGGTTTATACAACTCACAGAGTTGCGGTAAAATGTCAGGGTAGAATTCGCCTGTGGCGAGCGTGATCCACTTGTGAGCATCCTCCTTGTAGTCGCAAAAATTGCTCGCGACAGTTTTATTCTTTAGAGCGAATTTCAATTCTCTCCGCGCCTCACTGAAAAATCGTTTCCTCGCTCTCGAGAAAGCCTTGCAGGTGGCGCAGACGGGTCGGGTGGCGCATCTTGCGCAGGGCCTTGGCTTCGATCTGCCGGATGCGCTCGCGCGTGACGTTGTACTGGCGGCCGATCTCTTCCAGCGTCCGCTCGTAACCGTCCACCAGGCCGAAGCGCATCTCCACGATCTTGCGCTCCCGCTCGGTCAAGGTCGCCAGCACGTCGCTCAAGGTGTCCTTGAGCAGGCTGTAACTGGTCACGTCGGACGGATTGGCCGCCTTCTTGTCCTCGATGAAATCGCCCACGCTGGCGTCGTCGCCGTCGCCCACCGGGGCCTGGAGCGAGACGGATTGCTGTGCCATTTTAAGGATCGAACGGACGCGCTCGACGGGGAGATTCAACTCGTCGGCGATCTCCTCCGGCTCGGCTTCGCGGCCCAACTCCTGCATGAGGCGCTTTTGCACCCGCATGAGGCGGTTGATGACTTCGATCATGTGGACGGGGATGCGCACGGTGCGGGCCTGGTCGGCCACCGCGCGGGTGATGGCCTGGCGAATCCACCAGATGGCGTAAGTGGAAAACTTGTAGCCGCGCTGGTATTCGAATTTTTCGACGCCTTTCATCAGGCCCATGTTGCCTTCCTGGATGAGGTCCAGGAAAGAGAGGCCGCGGTTGGTGTGTTTCTTGGCGATGGAAATGACCAGGCGCAAATTGGCCGCCGCCATTTCGCATTTGGCCTCGTCGGCCCGTGCGGCGGCTTTCTTCATGGCGGCGTGGGCGCCCAAAAATCCTTCCCGCGGCAGGCGGACGAATTTTTCCAGGGCGAAGAGCTTGTTGCGCTCGGCGGCCAACTGGGTGTTGACGGAGGCCGACTTGCGGCGCTGCTCCAATTGCTCGATGATCCGGAGAGTGGACTTGATCTGGTCGGCCACGTTGTCGGAGACGACCATGATTTCCTCGGCCACTTTGGGTTTGTAGTAAAATTTCGGGAAGACCGCCTGCAGGGCCTTGTCCAGCCTCTGATAATTAGCCGTCAGGCGCGGGACGGTGGGCTTGCCGTTGGCCTGGCGAATCTGGTCATAAGCCTTGTCCAGCTTCTGGTCCAGTTCGCGCGCGCGCTTGACCAGCCGGCGCAGGACGGTCAAATGGCTGGCCCGGCTTTCCACTTTCTTGTCCACAATGACCCGGTCGAACCGCTCGCGGGGCGGATCGCTGAGCAGTTTCTCGGCCAGAGCGATGTGCTCCTTGCCGGTGAAGCCGAAGCCGAAAAGGATGCGCCGGGCTTCCGTTTCGCCTTCTTCAATGCGTTTGCAAATCTGCACTTCCTGCTCGCGGGTCAGCAGGGGGACTTTGCCCATTTGGCGCAGGTACATCTGCACCGGGTCGTCCAGAATATCCAGCCGGCTCTCGTCCTCCTCTTCCGGCTCGGCCTGCGTCTGCTGCTTGTGCCGCTCCAGGTCGGGCGCTTCGACGATCTCCACTTCGGAACTGCGCAGCCGGGAATAGATGTTGTCCAGAATTTCGGGCGTGACGAACTCATCCGGCAGGGCGTCGTTGATGTCGTCGTAAGTCAGGTAGCCCTGGTCCTGGGCCAGGCGCAGCAACTCCTTGACCTTCTCGACAATGACCGGGGAATCCAGGGAGACAGGTTGATGGACCGAGGCGACAGCCGGGGTGGCCGGTTGCGGCGGCTGCAGCGTGCCTTTGGAACCCGGCAGGCCCTTGTTCTGGGAACCGTCCTTGCCACTGGATTGAAGGGTGAATCGCGCCTCCTTGGCGTTGCCGTTCTTTCCAGGCGTGGCTGCCGGGTTGACCCTTCGAATGTTGCCCCGGCAGAATCTCTTTCGCAGCATATTAAGTGGACACCTTTTCAGTACTTCGGTTCATTTACGGTTGCAGCCTCTTGGCCGCGTAAGTTTGCCATGCGGGGCCTTTCCAGCCTCTCGGTGCTTCTTCGGAGCGAGTCACAATTAAGAAGACCACGCCGCTACAGAATACATAATTAAGGCATTCTGTCAAAGAAAGACCGCTACATTTTGTAACATTTTTGTCGAATAAATTCTAAATTCCTTGTCATCAGGCATTTGCAAATGCACTTTTTTCGCCACCAAACCCACTTTCATGCTGTGCCAAATTGTCCCAGTATGGGTATCCGCAGTTTTTTCCGCTCGACTCTGTCCCTGATTGGCACTTCAATGGGTTTTATGATCATAAGAACGCCTTTTGCTCATTTTCGCTCTTTCTGCCAAACCCGGCGTGAATTCCTGCGCCAGACAGCCTTTGTCGTGGCAGCCGCTGCCATTGAACCGGTTGCAACGGCGCCGGGTGAAGCGGCGGAAAGCTCCACCGGAACAGCCAGGAAAACCCTCGTCGGCTCCAATATTTACGGCTGGGGCCAATATGCGCAACGGGATCATAAAGACCTTGATGTCCAGGAGGTGATCTCCGCTTTGCGCGACACGGGCTATGACTATCTGGAGAACTTCCTGGACGTCGGGCGCCCGGACGAAAACGGCCGCTTTGCGGACCAGCTCAGGGCCAAGGGCCTCCAACCGGTCAGCCTTTACACAGGAGCGCGGCTGCATGAAGCCGCGACGGCCAAGGAAGTCGTGGCGAAGGTGCTCGTTGCGGCCAAGGTCTGTCAGCAAGCCGGCTTTGTTGTCCTGAGTTGCAACGCCGATCCAATCGGCCGCGAGAAGACTGACGAAGAACTGAAAACCCAGGCTGGCGCCCTGACCGATCTGGGCGAGGGTTTGAAAGCGCTGGGGATGAAACTGGGCGTTCATCAGCATTTGCCCGAAATGGCCAACCACGCCCGGGAGTTTCATTATGATTTTCGCCACACCAATCCCCAAGTGGTGGGCTGGTGCTATGACGTTCACTGGGTCTGGAAAGGCGGGATCATGCCCCTGGACGGACTCAAAGAATACGGCCAGCGGGTGGTCACCTGGCACCTGCGCCAAAGCCGCGATGGCATCTGGTGGGAAGAGCTTGACAGCGGGGACATTGATTACGCGGCGGTGGCTGATTACGCCAGGGAACATAAACTGGCCCGGCGATTTTCCGTTGAACTGGCGCTGGAGCCCGGCACCAAAATAACCCGCTCGGTCGTCGAAAACCACCGCCGAAGCAGGGAGTTCGTCCGCCGCGTCTTTGAGAGCCGGGACTGACCCTGCGGTTTTCGCGGTCAATGTGTTGTCGGTGCGATAGTCTTGACGGAAGGGGCGGCGCATTTCGCCGGCGGGGTCTGGCCGTGGGGCGGCGGCGCGATTCTGGCGGCGCGTTCTTCGATGCCTTCCCGGAAGGCGCGCACCAGTTTGTCCTGGTTGTCGCGCCACAACAGGCCGAGCGGGATGGCGGGAAAATCAGGCAATTCGATGGCGCGCACTTTGGGCGGCAGTGTCGCGCCGGGAATTCGCACTGACAAGCCGATGCCGTAACCTTCCTGCACGTAACGGGCGACCAGGGCCAGGGAACCGACTTCCATGCCGGGCCGCCATTGGATTCCCATTCGTTTGAGGGTTTGCTGGAATTGCCGGCAGATCATTTCCTCGGGCGCCAGACAGATCAACGGCACATGGATTTGCGGCTGTGCCCACAGTTGGCCGGCTGAAAGGAGTTTGTGCTCTTTGGGCGCCAGCAGAACCAATGGCAATTGATGGAGCGGCCTGCCGAAAATCTTCCCCGGCAATTGGTCCGGCAGCAGCGTGATGGCAAGGTCAATCTCACCCCGTTCGATCTTTTGCAGCAACTGCGGCTGGTTGGATTCGCACAGAACCAGATGCAGATTCGGGAAGGCCTTCCGCACCTGCCGTTCAACCGCCGGCAGATGATCCGTCAAAAAAACGGGGGACGCTCCGATGCGGATCAAATCGCCGCCTCGGACCTGCTGTTCGAGCCGGGGAAGGTCTCGGAAAAAAGGCTCAATGGCGCGAAAAAGCGTCTCCCCCTTCTCAGTCAACCGGAAGGGCCGGCGATGATAGAGTTTGGCGCAAAGAGAATCTTCCAGCTCGTTGATTTGCTTGCTGAGGGTGGGCTGTTCCTTTTCCAACGCGCGCGCCGCCGCGCTGACGCCCTGATTGAGGACGACATGGAAAAAAAGCTCCAACTGGTGAACGTTCATTTGATCCTGCCGCAGTGTATTCTTAATCCTAATCTTAATCTTAATCGTAATCTCCTCATTCGGATTAAGATCAAGATTAGGATTAGGAGCCAGCAAACGCGACCCAAAAAGAAATTCACCCCTCATGCGCAATCCGTCACGGGAAGGCCCCTCCATAGCTTTTTTCTATGGACGTATGCCGGCGACAGAGGCGGGCGGGTGGGCGAAGATTGGAGCGATGAATGAATTGCCTGATCCCAAATCGTTGAAAATTCTTCTGGTGCTTCCAGCCGGTGAAAATGTGCGCGTCAGCCCGGAGCGGCCCAAAGTGCCGCGCCGCGCCATGTTGCGCTTCAGCGTGCTGCCGCTGACCGTGGTGGCGGCCCTGACTCCGCCCGGTCACCAGGTGCGGATTATTGACGAGAATGTCGAGCCGCTGGACTTTGAGGCGGAATGCGATGTTGTGGGAATCACATTCATGACCGCCCTGGCCCCGAGAGCCTGCCAGATAGCGGATGCTTTCCGCCGACGCGGCAAAATCGTCGTGGCCGGCGGCTATCATCCGACGCTGCTGCCGGAAGATTGCGCGCCGCACTTTGACGCGCTGGTCATCGGCGACGCGGAGGGATTGTGGCAACAGTTCCTGACCGATGCGCAGAATGGCACGGTCAAAAAGGTGTATCAGCGGACCCTCCTGCCGGCCCAGAACCTGGAAACGCCTGCGCCGCGACGGGAATTGTTGAGTAGCAATGCGCGCCATTATGCGACGATCAACGCCGTCCAGGCAGGGCGCGGTTGCCGCCACAATTGCCGCTATTGCTCGGTGAGCGTCTTTCACGCCCGCACCTATCGTCACCGTCCCGTGGCGGATGTCATTGCTGAACTGCAAAGTTTTCGCGGCGACTTCATTTTTGTGGATGACAACATCATCGCGGACCAGCCTTACGCCCTGGAGTTGTTCGAGGCGATGGCGCCCTTGGGCAAACACTGGGTCAGCCAATGTTCGGCGCTCATCGCCGACGATCCCGCGCTGCTGGAGGGCGCGCGCGCCGCCGGCTGTTGCGGGCTGTTCATCGGGCTGGAAACGGCCAACCCGGTGAATCTTGCCCTGATGAATAAGAACTTCAATCATGCCGAAAGCTACGCGGCGCGATTGCGCGCCATTCACCGGGCGGGCATGGGCGTCGTGGCCGGCATGATCGTGGGGATGGACCGCGACGACACGACCGTGTTCCAAGAAACGCTGCGATTTCTGAGGGAGACGGAGATTGACGCCGTGCAGTTGAATATCCTGACGCCCCTGCCGGGAACGCCGCTCCATGAGGAGATGCTGGCGGCCGGACGAGTCACGGACCGGGACTGGAGTCATTACGATTACCGGCACGTGACCTTTCGTCCGGCGCGGATGTCCGCCGAGGAATTGCAGGCGGGAGCGGATTGGATTTACGCGCAATTCTATCGCCTGGATCGGATCGTGGCGCGCTTTGCGCGGGCGCTTTTGCGCGTCGGCTGGCGGCCGGCGTGGCTGGGATTGAAATTGGGTTTGACTTATCGCCTTGACAATCGGAGAGAAGGCATTCACGGGCGCAACCCTGCGGAGGCAAAAGGGCGAGAAAGGGCCGGATGGGTCGGGAGACCCGATTGGGCGCATATCACTTTCCAATTGTTTCCAATCTTACTTCTAATCTTCTTTGAATAAAAGAAACTAGTGGCGTTTTTATACCAGGAACCAACGCGTTTAGAGTGTCGTCGAGTCGTTCGTCCCCATCCATTGGTTTTCGACGTGGACTGTCATAATTCTAGGACTGACCCTTTGGCCCTTTCGGACTGACCCTTTGGCCCTTTCCGGTAATGGTCTCTCAGCCAGCCGTATGTCACCTGATGCTTACAAATAATTGCCGGCAACCAGATCAAACAATGCAAAAAAGAAAACAATACTGCCCACATGAATATAATCCAAGCAGCGTCAAAAATATGTGCTGAAAAAAAGGCGAACATATTGAGAACGTCATCCCAATGGTAGCCTAGCCAAGCATAGTAAGCAATCGTGGCAGTTTTGGAAACCATGCGGATTTGACGCACATGGAGGTTAGCCGCTACAACTAGAACGGGCCAGGAGAACAAGTATATATAAAACGGTCCGCAAACGGATACAAATGGAAAAGAGGGCCCGTGACCTACTCCAATCATCACGCCACTTAAATGCCAAATCGCACAATCTATTAAAATGCTGGTGATTAATAGCGCCACATAATATATCATTCGCCAAGCATTCCTAGTTACCAGAATCGAATTTGTGATCATATTGGTGGTCTGAATACCATACGTTGTCACCAAACCTTGTTCTAATCATCTGTTGTGCAGCAATGGAGCGATCGTGGTCAGCGGAAATAGGGTCAGTCCTATAATTGTGACAGTTTTCATTTTTCATTTTTCATTTTTCATTCAATGGCAACGGCTTGACAAGCTCGATCTTTGCCGAGGTCGTCACCGGGGCGCAAGGCCGTGTCGCAGAATACCCCATGGTGCCACCCTGTCAAACGGGAATGCAGCGATGTTATCGAGTGAGGCGCATGAGAAAAATCTTCACTCCGATCCGTGACCAAAACAACGACCGCAGGCATGGTAATCAAGCCACGGCTCGACGGGAGTCTCGCCCTACCGATTTTGAGTATTGACATAGGATCAGGATTCCAGGGGGCGGCGGGTGACGCCGAGGCGGTTTTGCAGTTTGAGGCCGCGCCGAGTTTGCGATTTACGAAGCGATGGTCGGTGCCATAAGCTGGGAGGGCGTGGAATTTTCGATTGCACAGTTGCGTTCGTTCATGGGCCGGAGCCTCGCGCCGGAAAATCCGGAGATGGAATTCAACGGCCTGGCGCTGGCGCTCTTCGCGGCGCAATGGCAAGCCGTGCCGATCTACCGGGCGCTGTGTGACCGGAGAAACATCCGGCCCGGCTCCATCGAGCATTGGCGGCGGATTCCGGCCCTGCCCACCCGCGCTTTCAAGGAATATGAGGTTTCCAGCATTCCACCCGGGGACCGCACGCGCGTTTTTCATTCCAGCGGCACGGGCGGCCACAAGCCCAGCCGCCATTATCACAATGCCGAATCGTTGTCCGTTTATGAAGCTTCGCTGCTGCCGTGGTTCAAACGCCATTTTGCGGGCGGGCAGGAGGCGCGGATGAAATTTATATTCTTGACGCCTGAGAACGCGCCCAATTCCTCCCTCGTCCACATGTTCACGGCCGTGCGGCGGGCCTTTGGCACACCCGATTCCGCCTTCACGGGCCGGCTCAACGCGGACGGCTCCTGGGGGCTGGACGTGGAGCAGACGCTGGCCGCCGTGCGCGAAGCGGTGGGAGAAAACACCCCTCTGGGCCTGCTGGGGACGGCCTTTTCGTTCGTCCATCTGCTCGATCACCTGGAAGGGGCCGGAAAGCGATTTGCGTTGCCCAAAGGTTCGCGCGTGCTGGAAACCGGCGGCTACAAGGGCCGCTCGCGAGAGATGCCCAAAGCCCGTTTGCGCCTGATGCTCTCCAGGTTCCTGGGAGTGCCTGCCGCCCATGTCGTCGGCGAATACGGCATGAGCGAATTGAGTTCCCAGGCCTACGAGGACGCCGGCGGTGTGTTCCGTTTTCCGCCCTGGGCGCGCGTCCTCGTCATTTCTCCGGAGACCGGCGCCGAGGTTGGCGAAGGGGAAACAGGATTGCTTCGCGTTTTCGATCTGGCCAATATCGCATCGGTCCTGGCGGTACAAACGGAGGATTTGGCCGCCCGGCGCGGCGAGGGCTTCGAGCTGCTCGGACGGGCGGGGGCGTCCGAACCGCGGGGCTGCTCGCTGCTGCCAGGACCCTAGCAAATGAATTTGCCCAATTACTTCCTGGCGGATTTGCCGCCCGAAGCCGAGTTGACCGCCGTGCTGATCACCGAGGCGTGCCAGACGCTGAAACGCAATCGCGAGCGCTTTCTGGAAGGACGCGCGACCGAGAACATCCTCGGCCTGCTGGACCGGCTGGGCCGGGAATGGCTCTCGGACAGTTCCCCCTTTCGCCAAGCCGTCCTGCAAGCCTGCCCGGCCCAGACGGGCTTTTCCGCCCAGGTGCTGGCGGCGGGCCTGGACCAGTTTTTCAAGCAACTGACAGTGGCAAACCTGGAGTCCTTGCTCCGCCAGGAATTGGGGCATCCCAGCCGCCTGGACAGTTTTTTCCCCGATGAGGACCAAGGCCGCCCATCCCGTGTGGCGATGGCTTATGGCCCGCCCTTGCTGGCCCACATCGCGCCCGGAAACCTCCCCGCGCCCATCCTTACAGAAATGGCGCTGGGCTTGCTCACCCGCTCGGCGCAATTCGTCAAATGCGCCTCCGGCGCCGCCTTGGTGCCGCGGATGTTCGCCCATTCCCTCTACGAGGCGGACCGCAAGCTGGGCGCCTGCCTGGAACTCGCCGTCTGGCCGGGCGGCTCCCATGCCCTGGAATCGGCCCTGTTCGCCGAAGCCGATTGCATTGTCGCCACGGGCAGTGATGAAACGCTGGCCGCCATCCGCCACAAAGCGCCGCCCGGAGCGCGTTTCATCGGCCACGGCTCCAAGGTCAGTTTCGGATACGTCACCAGCCAGGCCCTGGATCGGGAGCCTGAGAGTGTGGTGGAAGACGCGGCGGCCGACGTGACGGCGTGGAACCAGCGCGGCTGCCTTTCCCCTCACGTCATCTACGTCGAAGACAAAGGCGGCGGGAGCGCCGCGGAATTCGCCGAGCTGCTGGCCGGGAAGCTGGAGGCGCTGGAAATGACTCATCCGCGCGGCCCGTTGAGCGCGGGCGAAGCGGCAGCCATCGCCACGCGCCGGTCCCTTTACGAAGTGCGCGCCGCCCACTCGCCCGAAACCAAAATGTGGGCCAGCCGCGACTCCACGGCGTGGACGGTCGTTTTGGAGAACGATCCGCTTTTTCAAATCTCCTGCCAAAACCGGTTCATCTATGTCAAGATCACCGCCGATCTGGCCCAGGCCTTGCAAGGCGCAGAATTGGTGCGCGACAACGTTTCCACCGTCGGCCTGGCCTGCGCCCCGGCGCAATCGGCCGAACTGGCGCGCCGGCTGGCCCGGTGGGGCGCCAAGAGAATTTGTCCGCTGGGCCAAATGCAGCGCCCCCCGCTGGGCTGGCGGCATGACGGCGGGCCGCCGCTGGGCCAGTTGGTCAGTTGGGCCGAGTGGGAAATGCCCTGAGACCCGATGGAATTGCGCAAAACATTTCAATTTGAGGCGGCCCACCTGTTGCCGCACCTGCCCCCCACGCACAAGTGCCGCCGCCTCCACGGCCACAGTTTCAAGGTCGAAGTCGCCATCGAAGGCCCCTGCGACGCCGCCTTGGGCTGGGTGATGGATTACGCCGACATCGCCGCGGCGTTCGAGCCGATATGGGAGAAGCTGGACCATGTTTATTTGAACGACATCACCGGCCTGGAAAATCCGACCAGCGAACACATCGCCCTCTGGATTTGGGAGCGATTGAAGCCGCGGCTGCCGCTGCTGACGGAGATCGTGGTGGCCGAGACCTGCGCGGCCCGCTGCATTTATCGCGGTCCCTCCGCCGCGAGTTAGTGGCTGGTGGTTAGCGGCGAGTGACCAGTGCATGTTCGTGGTTGGCAGAGATTCTTTTATTTTTTTTTGGTAATCCGTCAGTGAAGGTTGGTAGGGCGCGCACTCCGTGCGCGCCGCGGCGGGCAACGGAGTGCCCGCCCCACCCTCCTTTCCTGCCGTCACTGACCCATTACTTTTTTTGGTTCAATTAAGTGCAATTAGGTTCGATTGAGTGCCATCGGCCCCGATGAGTTTGCAACCCCGAAAACTTTCGGGGCAAGGGTCCACACCGCGAAGCACAGGAAAGGTGGCAGTCCCGATGGATCGGGACCGCTGTTCTTTCACGGTGAAGCGGCGGGACGCCTGTTTCACTTTACAGGCAAAAAGATGGGGACAAAAAGATCGGAGCAGGGCATTTTTCAATCCCCATTTTTCTGCCTCTCGCCCTGTCTTCCAGTTGTTGTCGGGTATCCGGGACGACGCGTCTGCGGCCACTTTCCCATCCAGGTGCGAATTCCGGCGACTGCCTCCCCGCACTCACGGCGAACTGATGCGGTAAAAGCGCCCGGAATAATTCGTCCACTGCGGATCGCTGAAATAGAACGATCCGTTGGTGAGTTTGAGGGATCGGAGCACCGTCCATACGGGGCTGGCCAGATTGGTGCAGGCTTCCACCACGATGGGGATATTGGCCGTGCCGGTGACGTTGAACCCAAATTGATTGTTCGACACGCCAAAGCTGCCGTCCCTGGTTGGGAATTGTCTGATTTTAGGCACGATTCTTTTGGAGCGGTTGGACTGCCGCTTGCGGTTGAAAATCAATCGTTTGCAAAGGGGAAAATGGATTTTTGCTGACAATGGGAGCGTTCGCCTGGTAATTCCGTCAAATTAGCGTGAACTTGATCGCCTGTGAGCCAGTCCGCGGCAATGGAGTGTTTGCTGCCATGAATTCGTTGAAGTCCCTTTCACACGGCAAAGTGTGGCTGGTGATTTTGGCGCTTCTGGCGGCCTTGCAGCCCTCTTTCTGCGCCGCTGAGGTTGTCGCGGTTTCGGACCAATTCGCCATCACTTCCATTTCGGTGCGGGGAACCAACTTGGTTTTGAGCGCCTATGTTCCTCCCGGCATGGATTTGGTGGCGTTGCAGGAGCGATCGGCGCTCGATGCTCCGTGGGAGGAAACAGCGCAGTGGAGTGTGCCGGAAAATGGCGGTGAAATGACGTTTGCTTTTCCGCAGAGGGCGGATGTGGCGCGTTTCTTCCGGCTGCGAGCCAGACCGGTTCTTCCGGCTTCCCCGCTGGTCTCCGCTGAAGTGGCGTTCGTCACGACCGCGTCTTTATGCACCCGCATGTCGAACGGGAATGCGGTGTTCCATTTCAAGGGAAGAGTGGATGGTTCGGATAAGATTTTCATTACCCGTGAGGGAGCGACGTGGGAACACGTCAACTGGGGCTACCCGCCGGAACCCGTTTCGATCAACGACACGCAATGGAATCCGGCGGAGAAAAGCTATTTGACCACCATCGGGCCGGTGAAGTTTCTGCCCGAATCGTTTTCGCTGGACTCGGTGGATTTGGAAGTGATCGAAGGGCGGGATGTTGTCGCGCTGGAGCGGACGAACGATGGATTGATGGTTTATCTGGATGACACGCCGGGCGGGCCGGGCCAATACGATTTCAAGATCAACTTTCACCCTGCCGTGCCGAAACCGACCCGAGCGCGCCCATCCGCCGTCGCGCGCTTGAAGATTGCGGCCCAAGTTGACGGAAGTGACTGCATCAAGATCACACCGCAGGAAGCGGTCTTGGAACACAAAACTTTTGCTCTTCCCTCTAACCTCAGCGTCAACGGCATTCCCTGGGACGCGGGCCAACAGAGCGTGTTGAAGAATGAAGGGGCGACCGCGTTCCTGCCTGACGGCGTGGATTTTTCCACCGCCAGGATTGTCAGCCGCAAGGGCCGGGATTTGGCGACGGCATGGGGTGAGCCGGATGCCTTATGGGTTCGCTTCGCGGACAATCCCAATGGGAGCGATTGGTACGAGATCGAGATCGCCTTCGGGCCGGAATAACCCAGCGCGGCAAGCCGCAACCAAAAAAGAGGGTTCGGACAGGATGAACCCGCCTTCGCCAGGGCTACGGCGGGGCAGGCAGGATTTACAGGATAAAATCCTTCGGAGGCTGCTTTTCGCGATCGGTCCGGCTTTTGCGCTTGAATTCCAAGCGTCGGGCGCCGAAGTTCATCCGATTTCAATGCCCGTCGCCGACAAGAGATAGCGCCGCGTATTGGCATACATCGGGTCGTCGGCCCTGACTGCGCCCAGCCAACTGCAACGGCGGGCATGAGAGAATCTTTCCGGCCGGCGGGGTTATCTTTGGACATAAAGCCGGCCCAATGGAATTACTGCCGCCCGCCGGGAAAATCCGCGGCACTTAATTCTTTACTCTTATGGATATTTGGAGCAACATCAGTCTGATCCATGAGCCGGCCGAGAACATTCTGCCCAAAGAGTTCAGGAAAGGGCGTTGCTGATCACGGGGTGAAAATACTCCCCGCCGGATGGCCCGCGGCATCCACCGCGCCCACTGAGACGCTGCTCACGCAGAAATATCGCGAAGTGGTCCGCCAACACCTGGACAGGCTGCTGGACAAACTTTTCACGCGTGTCACCGGCCTCCGTATTCATATTGCTTGGAGGCCGGCTGGGCCGCAGGAGTGGGAGTCCCGGATGTTGCCAATGGCCTCGTCCGTCTGTTGCCGGTTGAGCGGCTCCCCAGGACCGCCGGATTGCCGCGCGTGCGGGCCAACGCACCTTGCCCGCGCGCTCAGGGCCGACCGATACGGCCACCACTTCACCTGTCGGCTCGGAGTTCACAATTTCTGGTTTCCCATCCGGGTTCGCGGTGAGACGGTGGGCCTTGCCTACGTGCAGGCCTTGGACCGCTCCACGGCCAGGCATGCTGGCCGGAAGCGTTCGGACCGCCTGGCGCTGCATCGCCGGCATCCGGTGGATGCAAGAGTGATGGGCCGGGCGGAATTTACCGGGGCCGCCCGGTTCCTGCGGCACGTCGTTTCGCACCTGCAGACGGCCAGTTTGGCTGACTTGCAGCAAGAGGACCTGGGCAGATTTGAGCAGGCGCTGTGCGCCTTTGAGAATATCCAAACGCGCCTGCGGAAGGAGCTTCATGATGTTTTGCCGGCGCTCCGCAAGACTTCCCCGGTTCGGCAATCGCAATCGCGCACTGAACGGATTGTGTGCGCGGTGCTGGATCGTGTTCAACAGCACTACGCGCAGCCGCTGACGCTCCAGAAGTGTGCGGGCGACCTGCGAGTGAACGCCGCCTACCTGTCTCATCTCTTTTCCCACCTAATTGGCCTGCCATTCAAAACGTGTCTCACCGAGGTGCGCGTGGAGAAGGCGCGGGAACTGCTGGGCGATTCGGCCAAAAACATCTCCCAGGTCGCCAGCGCCGTCGGTTATGCCAGTGCCAACCGCTTCCGCCTCGCCTTCAAGAACGTCACCGGCCTTTCGCCCAGAATGTGGCGCGAGACGCTGCAGATGAATCCGCCGCCGACGGGTTCCTCGACCTGAATTCAAACGCCGTGGCCGCCGTTTTTCGCCCGTTTGAGGGCCGAAATCCAAAGAAACGTCGGATAATCCAAACTTCCGCACTCTATGCAGATTGCAGTTGAGGGTTCATAATCAGCACTCGGTAAAAAAAGGTACGATGGCCGTGACGACTTTGGAGGCCAACCCGATGGTCCGGCCGCCAATCGGATCAATGTCCGCAACCTGAAAGACTGACGTTATGAAAATCAAACCGCATTCTTCCTTCTGTCTTCTGCCTTCTTCCATCGCTCTGCTGGCGGCCTTGGCCTTGTGTTTCACCGCCCCGGCGGCGCGCGCGCAGACCAACTGGGGCTACGCCCTGTCATTCAACGGTCTGGATAACTACGTCAACGTGCCGCAGGAGGAGGCTCTGAACGCCTACCCGCTGACCATCTCGGCATGGATGCAAACCACTCAAAACACCGCTTCCGGCGGCGGCCTCATCAACAAATACGTCAGCTCATCGTATAATGGCTATCAACTCTTCCTGGCGAACGGGGATGTTCATGCTTGGTATTTTCAAGGGGGGGCCCCGGCCAGTTATCGGGGAGTTTTTGGCGGCGGCAACGGCCTGGATGGCGGATTTGTCGCCGATGGCGCCTGGCACCACATCGCCTTTGTGGTGGCCACCAACGGTGGTTCCCTTTACGTGGATGGCACGCTCAAGGCCTCCCTGCCGTGGACGGGCGCCCCTGGCGCAACGACCACCACCGAACCGATAAGCTTGGGCTTGTATCCATCCTCCTCTTGGTTCAGTGGTCTCCTTGACGAAGTCAGCATCTGGAACGTGGCCCGCAGCGCGGCGGACATCCAGGCCGACATGCTGCAGCGGTTGACCGGGACCGAACCCGGCCTGCTGGCCTATTGGCGGTTGGACGAGGGCACGGGCACCACGGCCTACGACGCCACCACCAACCACTTCGACGGCACCCTCGAAAATGGAACAGCGTGGGTTCCTTCCACCCTGCCCTATTTGGTGACCCTGGCGGCAGGCAGTTTCACGCCCACCGGCACCACGCTGAATGGCTTGGCCAACCCCGATGGCGTGGACACCACGGCTTGGTTCCAATGGGGCGCCGACACCAACTACGGCAACACGACGGCGATGACCGACCTGGGCAGCGGCACCAACGCGGCGCCAGTGAGCGCGGTGCTTGCGGGATTGACCACCAACGTGACCTATCATTACCGCGTCGCCAGTTCCAGCAGCCTGGGCGTTGCTTACGGGGCCGACAGCAGCTTCACCATTTTGACGGCAACCTCTACGGCGGACAGCGGCGCAGGCTCGTTGCGGCAGACGATTGCCAGTGCGGCATCCGGGGCGACGATCGTGCTGACCAACACCGGCACCATCAGCCTCACCAGCGGGGAACTGCTGATCAACAAGAATCTCAACATCGTGGGGCCGGGAGCGACGAATCTGGCCATCAGCGGCAATAACAGCAGCCCCGTGTTCTACGTCACCAATGCCGCGGTCAACATCTCCGGTCTGACCATACGGAATGGCAAGAGCGCCGACGGCGGGGCCGGCGCCGCCGGCTGGCCGGGAGGCGGTATTTACAACGCTGGCGTGCTGACTTTGAGCGATTGTATTGTGACCAATAATCGCGCCGGCAATGGCGGCACCGGCAATAATGGCAGCGGCGCCGGAGCCGGCGGCGGAGCCGGCGGCGGAATTTACAACGCCGGCACGGGTGTATTGTGGCTCGACAGATGCACCATCAGTGGCAATGCCAGCGGAAACGGCGGTCTGGGGGGAACAGGCGCCACGGGGGCCATTACCTTCTATGATACAGGTGGCGTTGGCGGCGATGGTGGTACGGGCGGCAATGGCGGGGCGGGCGCCGGCGTTTCCAGCGCCGGCCAACTGACGATGAATGACTGCACGGTGGCAGCCAACAACAATGGCATGGGCGGCGCGGGAGGCCTTGCCGGCACTGGGGGCTTTTCTTATTTTAATTTGGGCGGCAACGGAGGCACCGGCGGAGCCGGCGGAGTGGGCGGTTGCGGCGGGGGCGTTGATGGCGAGTTAAAGACGGCTCAGATCAATTGCACGGTCAGTGGCAATGCCAATGGCCAAGGCGGCGTCGGCGGCGTCGGCGGCAATGGTGGGAGTGGGATCGCCACGGGGCAGGGGGGCGCCGGCGGCAACGGCGGCAACGGCGGCAGCGGCGGTGGCATTTACAACAACGGCCTGCTGGCGCTGATCGCCTGCACGATAGCCTCCGACACCACCGGAACTGGCGGAACCGGCGGGGCGGTCGGCGGCGGCAGATCACCCGTCGGACCGGCCGGCGCCACCGGCGCCGTTGGCACTGGCGGCGGAGTCTGCAACGGGGGCGCCGCACAACCGCCTGCGCTGGTCAACACCATCGTGGCACTGAACAACGAGCCGGGCAGCATCTCCGACGACGTTGGAGGCGCATTTTCGTCCCTGGGCCACAATCTCATCGGCAATACCAACGGCGGCAGCGGCTTTGCTTCGAGTGATTTGCTCAACATCAATCCCGTGCTCGGCTCCCTGGCGGATAATGGCGGGCCGACCCTGACGCAAACGCCGCTGCCGGGCAGCCCGGCCATTGACGCCGGAGACAACACCTACGCGTCGGCCACCGACCAGCGGGGCTTGCCGCGCATTGTGGATGGAACGGTGGATATTGGCGCGGTGGAGTTTCAATACTGGCCCGTGGTCACCACGCTGCCGGCCAGCGACGTGAGCGGCACCAACGCCGTCGCCAGCGCCACCTTGAACGGCACCGTGAATCCGGACGGACCCATCCCCACCACGGCGTGGTTTGAGTGGCTGGACGGCAGTGGGAGCCATCAGACAACTCCAATCTTGGTGGGAACCGGGACGACGAACGTTGCCGTCAGCGCCGAGGTAACCGGCCTGACGGCGGGCCTGACTTACCGCTTCCGCCTGGTGGCCACCAATGCCATTGGATTCGACTACGGCCACGAGTTGCGCTTCTGCGCGCCGGTGGTAACGGCCACTCCGCTGACTTGGACCTGCCATGACGTCTGGGTGGAACCTGGCGCAACCGTTAGCGGCTCTCCAATCACCCTGGCGGCGGGCTATCGCCACGGTCTGGCGCTCAAGGCCGACGGCACGGTCGTCGGCTGGGGATACAACGGCTACGGCCAGATCAGCATTCCCACGGGCTTGAGCAACGTGGTGGCCATTGCGGGGGGCTATTACTACAGTCTGGCGCTCCAGGCCGATGGCACGGTCGTCGGCTGGGGATACAACGACGACGGCGAGACCAATGTTCCCACCGGCTTGAACAACGTGGTGGCCATTGCGGCGGGGCCTTTCCACGGTCTGGCGCTCCAGGCCGATGGCAGGGTCGTCGGCTGGGGATTGAACAGTTCGGGCCAGATCAACATTCCTGCCAGCTTGAGCAACGTAGTGGCGATTGCGGCGGGCACTTACCACAGTCTGGCGCTCAAGGCCGACGGCACGGTCGCCGGCTGGGGAGACAACACTTGGGGCCAGAGCAGCATTCCTGCCGGCTTGAACAGCGTGGTGGCGATTGCGGCGGGCGACCTCCACAGTCTGGCGCTCAAGGCCGACGGCATGGTCGCCGGCTGGGGAGACAACAGCGAGGGCCAGACCAACATTCCCACCAGCTTGAGCAACGTAGTGGCGATTGCGGCGGGCGACTTCCACAATCTGGCGCTCGAGGCCGATGGCACGGTCGCCGGCTGGGGAGACAACAGCCTAGGCGAGACTAGCATTCCTGCCGGCTTGACCAACGCGGTGGCGATTGCGGCAGGCGGCTGGTACAGTCTGGCGCTCCAGGCCGACGGCACGGTCGCCGGCTGGGGATTCAACGAGTACGGGCAGACCAACATTCCCCCCGGCTTGGACCTTCTCAACGATTCGGTCGGCATCACCGGCACGGTGGATGTCAATGTGCCGGGGTCCTACGTGTTGACCTACACCACGACCAACGCCTTCGGAGGCGTGGGCCTGACCACGCGCACGGTGACGGTGATTCCGGCCACCCCGCTGGTCACCACGCAACCGGCCACAGGCGTCGGCTCCGCTACGGCCACCGTGCAGGGCATCATCACCCCCCGGGGCGCGGAAACGCTGGCATGGTTCGAGTATGGCCTGACGACGAAGTACGGCGGCACCACCGCGGCCACCGATCTGGGCAGCTATCCTTACGACATTGGCATCAGCAATTCCCTCACCGGCCTGCTGCCGTGGATGACCTACCACTACCGGGCAGCGGCCTCCAACAGCGTGGGCCTGATTGATGGAGCGGATATGACCTTCACCTTGTCAAGTCCCTTCGGCGCCGCGCCGGCCTTGGCCGGATTGAGCGACCTCACCCTGGCGCAAGGGAGCAGCACACAGGTCTGGTTCACGGCCTCCCCGGCGGGATTGGACGTGGAGGCCGGCTGCAACAACCCGGTGCTGCTGCCCAGCGGCGGCTTGGTGCTGGGCGGCTCGGGAACTTCCCGCAGCCTCACCATCACGCCGGACCCCAATCAATCGGGGTCCGCACAGATCACCGTGACGGCCAGCGACGGCATGCACGCGGCCACGAGCACGTTTACGCTGACGGTGACGCCGCTGTATAGCAATTCGTTTCTGTACTTGACCGATTCGCGGATGGTGGCCACGGAGGCCTGGCAATTCCGCATTTACGACTTCGGCACCGCCTCCAGCAACTATGTGGTGCAATATCGGCCCAACTTGGACCCGACCAACGTGTGGGTGGAGGTGACCAATGTCACCTGGCCCAGCAATGATACCGTCGAGGTCAACACCGGACCGCCCCAGGGCAATACCGGCTTCTACCGGGTGGAAGGCCTGCGCTGGCTGACGGCCGGGTTGAGCAGCCCAGCCTCCACCGTGTACGAAGGCACGGCCGGGGGCGCGGTCGTGGCCTTCAACGGGCTTTACACCGGCACCCTGAGCTACACCTGGGGCGGCACGGAGGGCACCAACACGGGCACGGTGCAGGTCAACGGCACGACAGCGATCATCCCCATCCCGGCCTCGTTCATGACCGACAACGGCGTCATTGGCCAATTGCAATACCTGACCCTCCAGTTGGAGGCCGGGAGCGGCTTTGCGCTGGCCGGCAAGACCCAAAGCAGCATCATCGTGGAGCAGAACAATGCCGCCTGGGAGGGCACATTGATCTTCGCCAACGGCCTGGCCGGCACCGGCACGTCCATGCTGACCAACTCCTCTGGCAGCGGCTACACCAATGTCACTCTGCCCCAGAACGCCAACATGACCATAGGCTTTACGCTGGAGATTTTGCAGAGCAGCAGCGGTTTCCAGGGCCAGATCGAAAGCGACGGCTATGGGTTTTTCCCGACCAACGCCTTGGTGCAGCTAACCTTCACGACGGACACTTTCAGCGCCGTGAGTACGAATATCCCGCTGCCGGCGCTGACGGACAGCCCGCTGTTCAGCGGGCCAAACCATATTGACCTGCGCCTGGATGCGGACAACAGCCAAACCAACCAGAGCGTCAGCCCCACGGAAATTTCCGGGGTGGCCACACTGGTGAGCGTGGTGCCGGGCCAGCCCTATCTGGACACCGCGCTCTCGGGCACCTTCGTGCTGCTGAAACCGGCCGCGGCGCCCTCGACCAACAACGTGCCGCTGATCCCCGTGCAGTAACGCGCAAAGGAGAACGACCATGAACACTTTGAATCTTCAAGCCATTATGAAAACGCAAAATCGTTTCAGCACGGACGGTTCGTCACCCCTTCAGGCCGCTTCGGCCCGCCGCGCTCAACGGAGGCCGCAACGCGGCTTCCGCGCCTTCCGCCGCTGGCCAGTGAGAAGCAGCGGCGGGCTGGCGCTTCTGCTTTGCCTTGCCTGGCTCGCCTTGCCCCGCGCCGGGCGGGCCCAGCCGGCCAACTACACGAACGAAACGGTGGTTGCAAACTACGTCAACGGTCTTCTTTATTGGCAGGACGCCGCTCCCACCAACCAGAACATCGCCGCCTTCCGCTACAAGGTTCTGCTTTACACCAACGACAACGGCATCCTGCCCGACTTCGACAACATGGCCAGCCTCTACGGCGCCAACGAACGGACCCGTTCGCAACTGGCCGAGGCGGAACTGCAGTGCGGACTGACCAACAATCCCGACAGCGCCCTCCTGAGCGGCCTGATGCTGGACATCTACTATGACCGCGCAGAAGCCGAAGCCATCTTTGCCGGGCTGGCCTTGCAGCAGGCGCAATGCGCCCACTTCGGTCCCCCCATCGCCAACCCCGCCCCGACGAACGGATTCATCATAGACAACGAGATCGCGGCCTACGAAGAGGCCTTGGCGTCCAACCAAGTGGCGCTGGCCGCTTATTGCGCGCTGTTGACCAACTCCCTGGGCGTGCCCGACGTGGCCGACACACCGCTGGGTTACCGTATCTTCCAGGAAGATGTGCCTGGACGCGCATTGGACCCGGCCAGCTACCTTGGCAGCAACGGTGTGTTGGACTGCGTCATCCCCTGCACCAACGCGCTGTTCACCGGCTACAAGGACCTGGTGCTGCTCTACCAATTGTTGAGCGCCCAGGGCAGCACGGCAGCCACCCTGGCTAATCTCTATTTCCTGCGCAATGGCGCGGGGGACGAGAGCGCGGGGCAGGACACGATCACCGCGGCGCAACGCTCCCTGTTCCTGCACACGGAGTTGCTGCGGACGGCGTTCCCGGACCTGAATCTCAATGATGCCGCGCTGACCAATTCGGGCGTCGCCGCCGCCCTGGCGGGCGTGAGCGACAGCCTGGCCGATCTGGACAAAGTCAAACAAGCGCAGCGCGGCGGGCTGAATCCGTTGGGCTTTGATACCAACTTCCTGGTGCTGCTGGATAGCGGTTTTTCGGGTGAGGGCACCTATCCGGACACCTACGACGCCTTGTTAGTGCATCTGGCCTCGCCCAACAGCACCCTGGGAGTGGCCACCAACGCCCTGGCGGCGGCCGGGGCCTCGTATGCCAGTTACCGCGGCTATCACGACCAGTTGGCCACTGAATCGGACAGCTCCAGCAGCAGCTATGCGGCCAGCCTGCAGCAGATCGTCGGGGTGGCTCCGTCCGACCCCACCTACGTCACTTACCCCATGGGGGCGCCCGGCAGCCAACTGAGCAACCAGTTCCTCAACGTCTCGTCCGCCGAGTTGGCCATCAGCAACATCTCCGTGCAAATGGACGCTGTGTATCAGACCGTCGCCATTGATCTGGCCGAGAGCGGCGCTGAGAGCAACGCCTACATCAATTACGGCACCCAAGAGGCCACCGTACAGGAGGAGATCGGCAAGACCAAGGCAATCCAGGCGGCGGCCAACGCCATCGCCAGCGGCATATCAGACGCGGTGGACTCTTTTGGCGTCTCCGTGGGCGCGCAGGCGCTCAACGCGGAGGCCCAGTATCTGTGCGAAGACGAGGTCGGCGATGAACAGGCGGATCTCGCAAACCTATCGGCCATGCAGTCGGCCACCATTGAGGGCATACAAAACGCGGCCCAGGTCAAGACCACGCTGCTGCAATTGGGCACGCTGGCGGTGGATATGCAAGAGGCCCAGGTCAACCTTGAACAGCAAGTCAATACGCTGGTGGGCCTTCAACGGCAGAAAAGCGACTTGGAGCAAAGCCTGGCCCAGTGCAGCAGCAACCTGACGGACCGCTACTTTGCCGATCCAGTGCATCAGTTGGCCATGCAGGCGGACATGGTCACGGCCGACGCTGCCTTCCAGCAGGCGCAGGAATGGCTCTTCTTCATGGCCCGGGCCCTGGAATACAAATGGGACGAGTCGTTACAGGTGGTTGGACCCAACGGAGTGACTTACGAGATGGCTGACCTGTTCAAGCTGCGCAACGCCAACGAGCTGGAAAACATGTATAATGCCATGAAGTCCTTCGATGATCTTGAAGTGATGTCCGCGCTGGGCAACACCCGCTTTGACTGGTTCTCCGTGCGGGATGATTTCCTTGGCTACGCGCCCACCAACGATCTGGGCCAGGAGAATTTCTATGTGGACCCGGTCACCGGCCAAACCAATGATGGCATCGCCGAGTTCCGCCTCTACCTGAGCCGTCAGGTCACCAATGGATCGATCGTATTGAACTTAAACACGGTGCGCCAGATCGTCAACGAGACGTTTTTCACCGGCCCGACTTATCTACCCGACGGCAGTGTTGATTCCAGCGAGCCGGGATGTTACCTGGACAAGATCACCCGGATGATGATTCGCCTGCCGGGCGGTTTTGCCACCGATACGCAGGTGGCCGGCTATCTGCTTTACGGAGGCACCAGCTATATCCGCAATCGCACCTATGGCACCAACGATCCGCTACACCCCGACCGGATCATCGGCGAGATGACGCCCTACAGCACGCGCCACTGGGACTACGACGCCGCCAATAACAACTGGGTGTTCACCGACGGCCTGAGCGCGCAGATTGCGATGATGATGGCTCCGCGCACCGAACCGCGCCTGAACGGCAGTACGAACAACCCCGACGTGCTGCCCTCGCAGTATGAAATAGGCGAATTCCAGGAGCGCTCCGTCGCCACAACCGGATGGGTTCTGCAAATTCCGGTGACTGGCGCGAACAGCGTGACGCTCTCGAACTTGGATGATATCGAGATTTATTTCTATCACTATTCCTTTGATAGGCAGGATTAGGAATTCAATCCAGCAGCCGCGGCCGTTCCTGGAAGGTCTTCCACACCAGCTCGCCGAAAATCGTGTTGGCCCACGCGAACCACGAGCGCGTGAATTTTTTCGGGTCGTCCTTGTTGAAGGCCTCGTGCATGAACCCTGTGCCGGCATGGGTCCGCTGCAGCGTCTCCAGGCAGGAGCGGATTTCGCCGTCCTCCGTGCTGGTCAAGGCCCGCGTTATGATGCCCAGCGGCCAGATCATATCCATCCCCACGTGCGGGCCGCCCGGCCCTTGGGCCGCCTTGCCGATGCAGTAATAAGGATTGCTCGCCGACAAAACATAGCGCCGCGTGTTGAGATACATCGGGTCGCCGACGCCGACCGCGCCCAGATACGGCAAGGAAAGCAGGCTCGGAATGTTGCCGTCGTCAATGCAGTAAGAGTTGCCGTAAGCGTCAATCTCATACGGGTAAATGTTTCCGAAACCCAGAGGATCGGCCACGGCGTACCGGCGCAAGGCCCCTTTGACTTCCCCCGCCAGCCCCCGCGCGGCGGCCGCCCCACTCTGGTCGTGTTGGATTTGTTCCAGCATCTCCGCCGCCTGGTGCAGACTCACGACGGCGAAAAAATTCGACGGCACTAGGAACGGAAATACCGTGGCGTCATCGCTGGGGCGGAACATCGAAAAAATCAACCCGACCGGCTGGGCGGGGTTGCCGTAACCTCTGCCCGGCAGACTGTCGGTGGGCGTTTCGGTCCGCCGCTGGAAACGATAGGGACCGCGGCCGGTCTTGCGTTGCTGCTCCCGAAAGGTCTGCATGATGCGCAACACGGCCTCGTGCCACTTCTCGTCGAAAGGCCCGGTGTCGCCCGTCGCTTTCCAATAGCCGTGCGCCAGCCGGATGGTGTAACAGAGTGAATCCACCTCCCATTTGCGCTCGTGGACGCCCGGTTTCATTTCGGTTGCATCGCTCTTCCAATCGCTGATTTTTTTCTCATCCTTGTAGAAGGCGTTGGCGTAGGGGTCCAGCAGCACGCACCGCGTTTGCCGGTTGATCACCCCGGCGATGAGTTGCCGTAGGGCCTGGTCCTCCCTCATCAGCGCCAGATAGGGCCACACCTGCGCCGAGCTGTCCCGCAGCCACATCGCGTCAATGTCCCCCGTGATGACGTACGTGTCGGGCCGGCCGTCCACCACTTCAAAATCCACCGTCGTGTCCAGCGTGTTGGGAAAACAATTCCCGAACATCCACGCCAATTCCTTGTTCCCGATGGACGATTGGACCCGCCGGATGGCGTCCTCGACGGCCGCGCTCTTGAACCGCCGCCGGCCCTCCGGCGGGCGCACGACGGGAAACTCCGTCTCCGCGGCGCCGGCGGCGCAGCCCAGCATGGCGGTGGAGGCGATGAGGGAAGTGTTGCGGATGAATTCTCTTCGGTTCACAAACAACGCTCCATTTTACATTTGATCCAGTTTGCGCAACGCAAAGGCGCAGGCGCCGATGGCCACCGCCTCACTGGTGCCCAGGCGCGACAACCCCACGCCCACCCGCGGCAACGGATCGTATTTGACCTTGCGCCGGCTGCCGGGCACCGTCACCTCGCGCCTCTGGCCGGCGAGAAATCTCTTCAATTGCCCCGGATCTTCCAGGTTGAATGCCTCGGTGCTGAGCCGCCGAAAACGATTCCCACCCGGTCCCGTGTAGTAGCTGTTCAACTCCGCCGTCAGCGCCGGCAGAAACAGCGGCGCCGCGCCGGACAATCCCCCGCCCACCACCGCCAGCCCGTCCACCAGCGTCAGCGCGTTGCCCAGCGCGTCCCCGACCACTTCGCCCAGCCGGCGGAAGGCCTCCAGCGCGGCCGCTTTGTCCCCCGGCGCTTTGCCCTGGCCGATGTCGAAAATTTCCTTGGGTTCGGGCGCCTGCTCAAAAGGCACGCCGGCCTTCTCCGCATAGACCCGGCGCACGGCGCGGATGCTCGCCCCTTCCTCGGCGTTCATCCCCGGCTGCAATTTGTTGCGCAGCAGCCAGACTTCCCCCGCCATTGAATTGTCCCCGATGAACAATTCTCCCTTGCGCACGATGCCCCCGCCGAAGCCCGTGCCCAGTGTGACGCCGAAGAGATTGTCGTAACGCTTGGGGCTGCCCGCCTTTTTGAGCAGGCCGTTGATGTATGGCAGAAAACCCGCGATGGCCTCCCCGTACACGAACAAGTCCCCGTCGTTGTTGAGGAACACCGGAATGCCGAACTTCTCCCGCAACATCGGCCCCAGCGCCACGCCGCCCCGGAATCCGGGCAGATTGCCCAGGTCGCCGATGATCCCGCTGGGATAATCGGCCGGCCCCGGAAAGGCGAAACTGATGGCCACGGGCGGCTTCGGGCATTTCTTCTTGACTTGCGCAAACCCTTCCACGATGTTGCCCAGGCACCGCTCCAAATGGTCCCCGTTGGAGGGCAGGACGACCGTCTCGGTCACCGCTTTGTGGCCGCGCATGGCGGCGAAACGGAAGTTGGTTCCCCCGGCGTCGAGGGTCATGACGATTCGTTGGTCGCTGGTTGTGCTCATAAATGACCTTACGCTTGGGCGGCGGGTGGGGAAGTTTTGGCCGCTGCGCCCGCCTTGCCTCCTCCTTTGAGGGAGAGCAGCAGCAGATACGCGAAACAGACCGCCGGAACAACAAAAGCCAGGGCGCCGGCGTTCATATCCAGCAATTTGCCCATAACCAAGGGCACCAACGCGCCCCCGGAAATGGCCATGCACATCAGCCCGCTCAACTCATTGGCCCGCTCGGGCCTTTCTTCCACCGTGATCGAAAAGAGCATCGGCCAGATGTTGGCGAATCCCAGCCCGGCGGCGAAAACACCCGCAATCGCCAGCGCCGTGGACCCGGTCATTAGGGCGCCCGCCCCGATCAATCCCAACAGCGCCGAAAGGCGGAAGCACGTGCGCGGACTCATGACCGTCAGCACCGCCCCGCCCAAAAGCCGGCCTATTGTCAACAATAAAAAGAACAGCGCCGGACCGAACTTGCTCGCTGTCTTCTCGTCCATGCCGATGCTCTTCATGGAAGGAAACAAAAACCGGCCCATGCACGATTCCGCACCCACGTAAAGGAAAATTCCCAGCACCGCCAGCGCGAAGATCGGTTCTCCCAATAGCGCCACCGAAGCGCCGATGCCCGGCGGCACGTCCACCTTGGTCTCCTCGACCTTCAGCACGGCCACCGACACGAAGGCCAGGGCCATCAGGACAAAAAACAGCGGAAAGGCCCCGCGCCATCCCATGCCCGCAAAAATCGCCAGTGATGTGATGGTCGTCACCAGCCAGGTAGAAGCGGTGCTGCCCAGCCCCTTGATGCCCTGGGCCAGACTCAGATTGCGGCTGTAGGCCCCCTCCGGGCTGACATCGCGCATGATCGGGTTGCCCGCCACCTGCAGGAACGTCGTCCCGACGCCCAGCAGGAAGATGCACGCCAGCAGCAGCGCAAATCCTGGCGCCATCAAACTGGGCACTGCCATCGCCACCGCGTTGATGCCCAATCCCAGCAGCAGCAACTTCTTTTTCCCGATCCGCGTCGCCAGCAAGCCCCCCGGCACGCTGAACACCGCAAAGGCGATGAAGACGAAAAAGGGCAGCAGGCTGGCCAGCACGTTACTGAGTTTGTATTCAGTCTTGACTGCGTCGGACATCGGCCCCATCGCATCGGCCACGCCCATCAGCAGGAACACCAGGAAGATTGGAAGTGTTTTCAGTTTCATAGTCAGTATGTCTCTGTTCCAGGTTGTGGATTCTTTCCAGGGCCTGGGCGGCTAATCTAGCGGCTCCAAAAACCGACGCCAGCCCAAAATGCACCCCTCTCACTTTTCTTCTCTTGGTAGGGTCGCCCCGCCGGGGCGACCGTGGACGGCTCGGCGAGCCGTCCCCGTGAAGAATTTTGTCTCACACCCTCACTTGAGATACATTTCATTTCTTTGAGTAATCATCCCTAATCTTAATCTTAATCAGCCAAAGACATTTGAGATTTGGGCGTTGCCGCAGCAACGCCCTACCCAAGGACGGTGGGGCGGCGCTGCTGCGCCGTCCAATTGTGAGAGACAATTCGACGGGATTTTGAAATTAAGAATCTAATCTTCTTCGTGCAATCTGCCGCGGCGGGTTTACGCTGGCGCCATGTTCAAGAACTCCTTTGCCCTCCTCTTCGCCGCCGCTCTGGTCCTCCAATCCCGTGCCGCGGACGACGACAACAAGCTCCTCCTCTGGTTTCAACAGCCGGCCATTCAGCCCATGAACGAGGCCCTGCCCATCGGCAACGGCCGCATGGGCGCGCTGGTCTTTGGCGCGCCGCAAAAAGAGCGCCTCTCCGTCAACGAAAGCAGCCTCTGGACCGGCGGCGAAAACCCCGACGGCAATTACGACACCATGGGCGCTTACCAGGTCTTTGGGAACATCTTCGTCACCCTTCCCGGCCACCAAGCCGCCGCCAACTACCGCCGCGATCTCGACATCGGTGATGCCGTGGCCGGCGTCAGTTATCAATTCAACGGCGCGCAGTTTCACCGCGAATTCTTTTGCAGCCATCCCGCCGGCGTGCTCGTCGCCCGCTTCACCGCCGGCCAACGTGGCCGTTACACGGGCAGCGTCGAGATGAAAGATTCGCACAACGCCAAAACGACTGTTTCCGCCAATCGCATGACCGTCTCCGGCCAATTGGACAACGGCCTCAAATACGAGTGGCAAATGATCCTCTTGCACGACGGCGGCACCCTTGCCGCCAACGGCGACAGCCTCCAGTTCAACGATTGCGACAGCCTCACCCTCCTGATCGCCGCCGGCACCGATTACGCCATGGATTACGGCCGACATTATCGCGGCGAAGACCCGCACGCCCGCCTGACGGCGCAATTGGACGCCGCCGCCCGAAAGAGTTACCGCGAACTCAAGGCCGGGCACGTCAAAGACTTCCAGTCCCTTTTCAATCGCGTCTCCCTTGACCTCGGCGAATCCTCTCCGGCCCAGCGGGCGTTGCCTACCGATCAACGCAAGTTGGCCGCCTTCCAGACCAGCGATCCCGAACTGGAGCAACTGCTCTTTCAATATGGCCGCTATCTGTTGATTTCCTGCTCGCGGCCCGGCGGCCTGCCGGCCAATTTGCAGGGCCTCTGGAACGACAACAACAGCCCGCCCTGGCACTGCGATTATCACGCCAACATCAACGTCCAGATGAATTACTGGCCCGCCGAAACCGCCAATCTCCCCGAATGCCACGAGCCGTTTTTCGATCTGGTCCGCAGCCAGCTCCCCGCCTGGCGCCAAGCCACCGCCCTCTCTCCCGATTTCCAGACCTCCTCCAGCCAGCGCGTTCGCCGCGGCTTCGCCCTTCGCACCTCCCACAACATCTCCGGCGGCATGGGCTGGAAATGGGACAAAACGGCCAACGCCTGGTACGCCCGCCATTTCTGGGAACACTATGCCTTTGGCCTCGACACCGCTTTCCTGCGCGACACCGCTTATCCCTTCATCAAGGAAACCTGCCTCTTTTGGCAGGACCATCTCAAAACCCTCCCCGATGGCCGGTTGGTTGTCCCTCGCGGCTGGTCCCCGGAACACGGCCCGGAGGAGGACGGCGTCAGTTACAACCAGGAAATCCTCTGGGATTTGTTCAACAACTGCGTCCAGGCCGCCGACGCCTTGGGCGTGGACAAGGATTGCCGCGGCCAAATCGCCGCCCTGCGCGACAAGCTCGCAGCCCCTGGCATAGGAAGCTGGGGCCAACTGCTGGAATGGATGGCCGAGAAGAAAGGTCCCAACGCCGATCCCGGCAGTCCCGAACTGGACACCCCTGCCGATCATCACCGCCACACCTCCCATTTGTTCGCCCTTTATCCCGGCTGCCAGATCGGCCCCGGCCTTACGCCCGCGCTGGCCGGCGCCGCCAAAGTTTCCCTCGACGCCCGCGGCATTGACCCCGCCAGCGACGTGCGCGAATGGTCCTTCGCCTGGCGCGCCGCCCTTTACGCCCGCCTGCTCGACGGCCAGGACGCCCACCGCATGCTCCAACAACTTTTCTCCGACCGGAACACCTGTCCCAATCTTTTCGGCCTCCATCCGCCCATGCAAATTGACGGCAATTTTGGCATCACCGCCGCCATTGCCGAGATGCTCGTGCAGAGCCAGACCGGCCAAATCCACCTTCTGCCCGCCCTCCCTGCGGCCTGGCCCGACGGCAGCGTCAAGGGCCTTCGCGCTCGCGGCGGCTTCGAAGTGGACATGGCTTGGGCCGGCGGCAAGCTCACGCGCGCCGCCATCCGCAGTTCAAAAGGCAGCCCCTGTCAGGTCCGTTACGGCGACACGGTCGCTGATCTAAAAATCCCCGCCGGCCAGACCCGCCGCCTGAACCCCCAACTTCAATAATCTTCTCCACCGCGGCCGGCAGGGCAACTCCGTGCCGCCCCGCTTATTGAGTCGTGACGCGCACGAAACCTTCCCTGGACGGGCTGAAGATAGAAAGGGGAACAGGAATGGTCTTCAATGTTCCATCGCCGGTGACGTTGGAATAAGTCAGCCAGTTGGTTGCGGCGAGATTGGTTTGGTAAAGAACGCCGTGCGTGAACCCGGCCTGCGAAAGGAATTGGAACTGGAAGTTCGTGCCGGCCCTTTGCGGATTGAGCAGAGTGACGGGCATTGCCGGCGCCTCTTCGGTGATTTTCGCCAGCAGTCCGCCCGGAGTGGAGAGGAACGCGACGCCCTGCCCGTAGTAATACAAGTAACCGTCGCTGTAAACAACGTTGGTGCCGAATTGCGCGGGAAGAACCAAGTCGGCGATTTCGACGGTGCCGCTGGCCCAGACACCGTCGGAACTGGTCGCGATGCCGCGGAAGTTGGCCAAGAGGGACGACACGCCGTTGCGCGCCCACAGCGCGTTGCCGTCGCGGTCAAACTTGGCCACAAAGGGCTGGGTGAAGTAATCGGAGCCAAGGTAGCTTGGAGCGTACTCTGGAGCGGCGATGAGATAGTCGCCGAAGTAAGAGTAATAGTCAAAATCGCCGCTGACATAGACGCCGGAGGCGTTGGCGGTTGAAGCCCAGGGCATGGTCGTGGGGCTGCCAAAGCCGGTGGCCACCAGAGCGTTGCCGTTGGTGTCGTAACGGGCGAAGTATTGCCCGCGTCCGCCTGTCACGGCAACGGTGAGGCCGCCGAACACCGCGTTGGAGCCATAAGCGGTGCCGGTGAGAAACACATCCGATCCCGCAATAGAAATCAGCGGAATATCGTCATTAAGTCCGCCGGCTTTTGCGCCGGACTGTTCGCCCACGCCGCGCAGCCAGAGCGCCTGGCCATTGGTGGCGTTGACGGCGGCCAGTCCGTAGGCCCGGTCCGTGATGTTGGAAAGACTTCCGAGGCTGATGCTCGTCACGCTGCCGGACGTGGTGGAAGAAATGGAAACGTAAATCTGTCCGCCACCTTCAGCCAGATTCAGCGGGGACCCGGCAAAGGCCTGTGCCCAAAGCGCCGCGCCATTCGAATTGTATTGAACCAGGAATCCACCCAAACCCGCAGGCGCCGTAAGATTGGTTCCGCCGAAATCAACGGTTCCACTAAAGACGCCGGCGGCGGTGACATTGCCCGAAGCATCCGCAACAAGGTCGTTGTAAACGGTGAATACGGTGTTGCTTTGGCCTATGAACCGCGACCAGATGTTGCTGCCGTTGGCATCAAAGCGCGACAGCAGCAGGGAGAAGCTCCCATTGTTGGTGAATCCGTTGGTCCCCAGCCAATTGGTGCCGACGAGATCCGACGCCAGATAAGCGCCGTTTCCAGGAGCCAGGGCGACACCGACGCCATAGCTGTAGCTGACAGGATCGTTGTTGGTCAGGCCGACGGCCCAGAGCACGTGGCCGGTGGGGTCGCTCTTGGCCAGCGCGGCTCCGCCGTAGCCTCCAACCGCCGTCAGTGTATTCAGGGTTACAAAGTTGCTCTCGACGATCACATCTCCAACGTACTGATCGGCGGCATAGACATTTCCCGCCGCATCCACCGCGCAGCCGGCATAGTAATCGCGGATCACGTTTGTGCCAAACCCGGCGGAAAAGGGAGACTTGACTGCCACCGACCAATCGGGCGGCAACGGCGCGCTGACGAAAGTGACCGCGGCCGTCAGCGTGGTCGCCGAGCCGGCCACATTGCTGGCGATGGCGTAATAACTTCCAGCCACCCCGGCGGCGCCGGCGTTGGTGGGAATGTAGTAGTTGGTCGTCGCGTCGGCGATCGCGCCAACTCCCACTTCGTACCATTGCCAGGTTGGCGCGGGATTGCCGGCGGCGTTGGCGGAAAGCCAGACCGGGTATCCCGGATAGTTGGTCTGGCTGAAAGGATTCACTGTGATGAGCGGCGGCGTGTCGGGGATATAACTCACTTCATCCAAATACGCCGCTTCCGTGGGATCTGTGTCACCGTTGGCGAACACCGCCCATCCCACCGTGTGCTGGCCTGCGGGAATTGCGAAAGGCTGGCTTTGAGACCACGAATTACCGCCGCAGCAAAGGTCAGCCATATCGTTATTAGTGGTGTCAACATAAAACTCACAGTCGAAGCCTCCATTAGTGTCGTTGGCGATGTCCGACCAATAAAACGTAATCGTTCCAGGCCCGGTGACGGTGGCTGCGAGAACCGAAATTTGATCATTGGTCACCCTGCCGCTTTGCGCGGCCGCAACATTGGTCGAGTACGTGTTGGTGGTTTCCACGAACCAATCTGTGTCACCGCCGACGGACCAACTCAGATTGCTGCTGCCCAGGGCCGCGTTGAGGGCGCCGCTGATATCCGAACCGGTCGTGTCCGCGACGTTGGTTCCCGGGTGGCTGTACAAAAATGCCACATCGCCGGCGGAGAGCACGCCCGAATAAATCTGAATCTCATCCACGAGGCCGATGTAACCCGCCGCGAACGTGGTGTTCATGCCGATAAAAAGGTTGGGACTCGAAGCCGAGTTTAACTGGCCGGCAGCGCCAATATCGGAAGAGTCCTTATTGCCGTTGACATAAATTGTCTTTATTCCTGTTCCCCGGTCGCGAGTCACGACGAGGTGGACGTAACTTCCCGTGTTGATGGTATGGGTTGAATGCAGTGTGTCCGGGTTGCCGCCGCCGGTGAGAAACGCCAGTTTGCTTCCGGTCTGCGCCAGGGGAATCACCTGATCGGCATTCGCGGCCAGCAGGCCGGCCCCGGCATCGCCCGTGTCGGAATCATTGCCGGGATTGTTTGTTGTGGCGGCCCAAAGCGAAACCGAAAAGCTTTCCGCCAGCGCGGCGACCAGGTTGGTCGGCGGGTTGAGCCAGCCTGAGCCGGTAAAGGCGCACGCATAGGACCCCGCCACTGCATCATTGGTGATGTAGGGAAGAGACGAAAAGTACGAAGCACCGTCAATGCTATTGCCATGCCCTGAAAAATCGTAAGCATAAATACTGTCGTCCTCGAAAGAGTAGTAGGCAATGTTCGTGTGGCCGGTGCCGACGCCGACGCTGCTCAGATTGGTCGTCAGCGTGAAGTGAACGCCATCCCCATCCGCATCCGTGCCGTTGTTTTCGGTCAGGTTCAAAGTCGAGGTCGCAGACCATCCCCCGGGGACCGCCTGTCCGTTGGTGGTCAGAGGCTGGGAAATGGCCAGATAATTCGTCCCGCTGGTTTCATAATTGACATCGAAATAAAAATTGGTATCGCCGTTCACCACCTCCAACCCCGTTCCGTAATTCATTGCGAAATTCCAACTGGAATAAAACGCCGGATCAATGCCCACGCCCTCATAAAAGCTGTAATCGGTATTATGGAGAGTCAATCCAAGCGCTGTATAGAAGGTCGGGCCGTTCGCCCAGGTGAACGTCACATTCGTGCTGGTGACGGCCTCCTCCGGCATCGGATAGGTCACCTGGAAGCCCGGCATGACATTGCTGGTGAAGTCCGTGGCGGTGACTTGAAAGGAATAGGTTTGCTGGGAGGACGTTCCCGCGTCGGTGATAAACAGCCAATTGCCGTTGGTCACCGCGTTGGCCAGGTCGCTGAACCGGGTGATGGTGGCAAAGGTGTCAGAAGAGATGACCCCGTTCGAGTCGAGAGAGGCCATAAAATTGGTCCGCGGGCTGATGACTTCGTCATAGGTTAATATGGCATTTGTGGTGGTGATGGGCGCCTGGATGTAATAACTGCTCTCTCCAGGGTACGTATTGTAGTAGATATTAATGCTGACGGAGACTTGGGCCGGTGACGTGAAAGGCCAAAAAGTCAAAAAAATCAGCGCCATCCGGCGGACGGTCTTGGATAAAAAGCTCTCGGTTTGGTTTCTCATGATATTCCTCTATTGATGTTTCAGCACGTTTCAGGCTTCTCCACCTATGAGCGCAACGATAAGGGTTTGCAGGCCGGGTGGCAAGCCATAAATGTTGTATTTCCGGCTTAAAGAAGCCGCACCCCGTTTCCGTTCTCTTCGGCGATGAATTCCAAGCCCAGCCGCTTGGAGGTCATTACAGGTTTGTCAAAATCCCATACACCCCGATGGCCAGCGCCGCCAGCGCGTCCCCGGCGATCAATCCTCCCCCCACCAGCGACATCGTGCTCATGTCCGCGGGCAATTCACCCTCCGCGGCCTTGGCGCGGGGAAACAGCCGGGCCTCGGCCAGCTCGAAGAGCGAGGCGGTGACGCCGCCGAGGGCCCACCAGCCAATCCAACTTAACTCGACAAATCCGCCGAAGGCAAAGGCGTAGGGGCTGGGCAAAAAAACAGCGTCAAGAAGAAACGAAACGGCACGGCCGGTGCGCGATCCGGCGGCGAACGCCTTGAAACGCGGGCGGTTCTTGATCAGCTTGCGGATGATTTCCATCACCAGGCCGATGATGATGCCCAGGCGCAAGGCCTGCATGACGCGCGGATTGTATTCCACGATCCCGCGCAGCGCGCCGACCATTTTGTAGGTGAAGGCCGACTGCCAATGTGCGGCCGCGGGGAGATTCTTGAAGGTGCGTTGGTCCACGTTGAGAACCGGATACGAGTGCATGAACAGCCGGGCCAAAGCCACCATCAGGACCGCCCCCATGGCAATGCCGATGACCTGATAGCGGAATTGCACGGTGCGATTGGTGCCCAGGCGCCAGCCGGTGGAGCGATCCTGCTGCATGTCGCCTCCCTCGCTGGTGGAAATGGCCAAAATGGCCGCGCAGAACAAACCGACCCCCGGATTGGTCAAGCCCACGGCCGCCATGATTAAGACCGACATGACGAAGGCGGCGGAGATGGGGTTGAAATCCGAAATGCCCAAGGCGATGCCATTGACAAGCACAAAAACAAAGCAAAGGCAAATCGCCAGCAGCAGGAACGAGACCGGTTGATGCAGCACTTGATTGCCCGTCAGCACCGTGCCTGCGCCCCAAAAGACCACCCACATAATCAGGCGCATCATGTTGACCCGTTTCCAATCCGGCGCGGGTTGCGCCGCCGCCGTGCCGGTCGCCCGAAAGCGCCGCACCGCCTGCACCAGGATGAGGGCCACGTCGAGCATCGCCGCTCCCATGATCGCGCCCAGCGAAATGATGAAGCCGATGGCGCGGTAATGATCGCCCTTGTCCAGCCATCCGATTCGGAGCAAGTGCGGCGTCTGCCAATAGCCGATCAGTCCCACCCACAAGGCTGGCAGCGCGATGCGCGCCCCGACAATCATCCCGGCGCCGACGGTCGAGACGGAAAGATTCCCCAGTCCGCCCAAAGCTGGGATTTTCGCCGCCGCCAGTGAAACGCCAAAGGCGCCAGCCATGCTGCCGCCCAGCTTGAAAATGGAGCGTTTCAGCAATTGCTTGTCCGTCAAGGCGCGCAGGATGTTCGCCACCGCCAGGCCCGACGGATACGTCAATTGCAAGCGGTCCACCAGGATGGGGGTGTAAAGCATGCCCAACCCGACGCCAAACATCCCGATGCACATGAAGTAGAGCACCATTACCCAGAAGGGGGGTTGCGGCAGTCCCAGCCAGACCATCGCCTGCACCAGGGCCGACATAGCGCACATGCCGGCCACGGAGGCGGCCATGGTTTGCATGTAATTGGCGCCGTGTTTGCCCTCCGGTCCGTAGGGCAGGGTCACCGCGCTTCCCAGAATCCCCGCCAGCACCTGCCCGCCCACGAAGAAACCGATGGAGAAGTTCATGAACGCGGCGGAAACCCCGCCCATCGGGCCGAGAATCAGAATGGCCACCGCGGCGAGCATCACGTGGTACGCCGGCGAGCCGATGCGCGGCAGCCAGCGCCGCGGCGGGGTGGGACTGGGGGCCGCCGGGTGTGCGGCGCTCGGAGCCTCGTCCATCATAATGCGATCAAATTGGTGCGCATGGTTTGAACCGCCTGGAATGTGCGTTTGAAATGGCAATCCGGTCAAGCACCGCGATTTAAAAAGAGACAACCGCAGACCACGCAGAATACGCGGAAAGGCCATTGCAGAATTCTTTCCCTGTTCCATTTCTGTATTCTGCGTGGTCTGCGGTCAATTCGGTTTCCGTGGTCAATCCCGCGCCTCCACTCCGTAATCATAACAGCCTGTGGTGGCGCAGAAAAGCAATTGCAGAATTCTTTCCCTGTTCCGTTTCTGTGTATTCTGCGTGGTCTGCGGTCAATTCGATTTCCGTGGTCATCCCCGCGCCTCCGCTCCGTAATCATAACGGCCTGTGGTGGCGCAGAAAAGCAATTGCAGAATTCTTTCCCTGTTCCATTTCTGTGTATTCTGCGTGGTCTGCGGTCAATTCGATTTCCGTGGTCATCCCCGTGCCTCCGCTCCGTAATCATAACGGCCTGTGGTGGCCGCAATGCGCTCGATCTCCGCTTTGGGAAAATGGCCGAAGTTCACCAGCAGCCCGACCTTCAGCCCGGTGGCTTTTAAGTAATTCTGCACCTGCGCACGATGTTCGTCCGCCAGTTCCTTCACCGCCTTGAGTTCGACGACAATGTGATCGAAGCAGATAAGATCGGGCTCGTATTTCGTCCTCAGAATCCGTCCTTTGTATTCCAAAGCCAGCGGTTTCTTCGCCACAAAGGCGATTCCTTGCAAGCCAAGTTCCATCTCCAGGCATTCCTGATAAACCGATTCGAGAAAACCACAGCCCTTTTCCCGGTAAACCTCGAAACACGCGCCGATGATTTTGTAGCTCTCTTCCTTGAAGGGAAATTCAGTATTCATGGCCATGAGGCTAACCAGAACCATTCACGCTCGCATCACAAATTCATGGAGAAATCAGAAAACCGCAGACCACGCAGAATACGCAGAAAAGCAAATACGCAGAAAAGCACTTGCAGAATTCTTTCCCCCGCTCCATTTCTGTGTATTCTGCGTGGTCTGCGGTCAATTCAATCTCCGTGGTCATCCCCGTGCCTCCGCTCCGTAATCATAACGGCCTGTGGTGGCGCAGAAAAGCAATTGCAGAATTCTTTCCCTGTTCCGTTTTTGTGTATTCTGCGTGGTCTGCGGTCAATTCAATCTCCGTGGTTCCATTTCATTTTGCTGCTTGCATGACGTTCAATTGCATCATATTATAGTCATATTATATGCGAATTACATTTGAAATTGATGCAACTGACATGAAAAAAATTCAGAAAATCACCGGCCAGAGGAAAAAATCGCCGGCTGTCAGCCGCGCTTTGGCCGATTTCCTGCGGATGCGGCAAAGGCGCGCTCTCATCGAAAAGGCCCTGGCCGGGCAGACCGACTATCCGCTGACCAACGAGGAACTCGAAGCCCGCGACCTGTATGAAACTCGTTGATTCATCGGCGTGGGTGGAATTCCTGCGGCGCAAGGGCGACCCCAGGGTCAAGCTCATCGTCGCGCGCCTGCTGGAAGCGGAGCAGGCCGCTTATACCTGCCCGATTCGCTTTGAACTGTTGAGCGGCGCCAGGTCCGGTGAGGAAAGCGATCTGGAACAGGCCCTTGCCCTCAGCCATCATTTTCCTTTCCAGCAGGACGACTGGGGGCAGGCCGCGCGGCTGGAACGCCAATTCCGGGCCAGAGGATTGATCGTGCCGCGCAACGACCTCTTTGTCGCGACCGTTGCCATCCGCACCGGCCTGGTGGTCCTCTGCCGCGACGCTCACTTTGGCGCCGCGCAAAAAATCGCCGGTGAAAGATTGAAGGTGGAACAAATCTGACCCCGCGCATCAAAAATGTGTGGAGAAGAGCGACAACCGCAGACCACGCAGAATACGCGGAAAGGCCATTGCAGAATTCTCTCCCTGTTCCATTTCTGTGTATTCTGCGTGGTCTGCGGTCAATTCAATCTCCGTAGTTCCATTTCTGCGGTCAATTCGATTTCTGTGGTTTGGTTAAACGACATCCACCGGTGGTATTGCAATCAGGATGGAATTGGTTACGTTTCAACCCGGCCGCCGATGGCGCGCTTATGGCTCATTTTTTTGAACAGGTTGCCGCAGAACTGGAGCAAAATCCCCGCTTTGCCTTGGGCATCATCTCGCGCGTCAAAGGCTCCAGCCCGCAAAAGCAAGGCGCCAAGGCCCTCTTTTTTCCCGATGACCGCATGCTCGGCACCCTGGGCGGCGGCTGCCTCGAAGCCGAAATCCGCCGCCGCGCCCGCCAGGCCCTGCTCTCCGGCAAACCGGAAACTTTCGACTTGACGCTCGACCACGATTTCGGCTGGGACGACGGCTTGATTTGCGGCGGCACCGTTTTCGGACTCATTCTGCCCCACGCCGCCGAGGCCGCCGCGATTTGGTCCGCCCTGGCCCGCCGCGATCAAACCCGCACCTGGGGCGTGCGCGAGGACTTTTCCATCGCCTGGGCCGGTGAGGAGGACGCCGCCGGCTGGCTCTATCGTGAAACCGTTTCGCCCCCGATGGCGCTTTGGATCGCCGGCTCGGGGCACATCGCCCAAGCCGTCGCGCCCCTGGCCCTGTCGCTGGACTTTGATGTCACTGTGTTTGACGACCGGCCCGAGCTGGCCAACGCGGAGCATTTTCCGCCCGGCGTTCGTATGTGTGTCGGCCATTGGGGCGACCTGCTGGCAACGCCGCTTCCCTCCCGGCCGGCCTTGGGCTTGATCGTCACTCGGGGCCATCAGCACGACGCCGACGTTCTGGCCGGGTGGATTCACAAGCCGTTTCTATTTCTGGGGATGATCGGCAGCAAGCGCAAGTCGCGCATCCTCCGCGAAGGCTTTCTCCAGCGCAACATCGCCACCGCCGCGGAGTTGGCCCGCGTGGCCAGCCCTGTCGGGTTGGACATCGGCGCGGCCACCGTGCCGGAAATCGCCCTGAGCATCCTGGCCCAATACGTGCAGAAACGCGCCGAACATCGCGCCCGAATGTTGCATTCCTCCCAAACGTGAGAGGCTTTTCGATAATCTCCTTGTGCGTATTGGAGTTCATTGACCCCTGCGAAGCGCGGGCGAAAGTGGATCAATACTTGCAAGCGATTCACAACCCGGCACATACTCAACACCATGAGCATTAGACGGCCTGGACGGCTCGTCATTCTGGTTGTTGTTGGAGCAGTTCTTGCAATGGCGGGTTTGGAGATGGCACGCGAAATAGCTAAACGCCGGGCGATATCCATGTCTTGCGTCGCCAATATGATGGAAATTTCACGCTTCGGTTTCGAGTGGGCACAGGAGCATGGTGGCAAATTCCCGACTAATTTCGCTTGCTTGAGCGATAGATTGCTCGACCCCACCGGCTGCTCTGTCCTGCGGACCCGAATTACAGCAAGCTGCCCGCTTCGACCGGACCCTTTACATTTGAAGAATTGTCGAATTACTTTACTACCGTTCATAGCAGCTGCGAGATCTTGGCGCAAGGCGTGCCAATTGGCGACACAAACACCGCAATATTTCGATGTAAAATTCACGGAAGCCTCGGTTACACCGACGGCGTACTCGAGAAGGGGGCGGGACGTTGGCGGAGAGGTAATCCCACCGTCGCGCCTGCTACGCCGCCTGGATCAAAAGAAGAGCGATGAGCGGCGAAATCCTTCGTTACACCGACCTCGCCGCGGCCATTCAACTGGCCAAGAGCGCCGGGATGACCACGCGTGAGATCGTGCATGAACTGAGCCGGGGAATGACTTATCTGGAAGCCTTGAAACTGGCGCGAAAAGCCGCTCCGCTTCTGGACATTGGGGTCTTGCAGTTTATGCGGCTGCGCAAGAACCAGTAATCCTCAAGCGTCCTCGAGCCGCGCCAGGAACCGCTCGCTGTAGCCCTCTTTACGCAGCTTCGCGTAATCCACCTGGCCCTGCTTCTTGCGCATTTTCTGTTTGACGGCTCTCAAAAGCTGCCCTGTGGCCTGATCCAGCAGTTCGGCTTCGCTCTTCCCTTTTCTCGCGGCGTCAACTTTCACCGCCGCATAATCCCGCAATTTCTTCGTGAAATCAACCTTGAAATTGTCCGTGCCAAAGTGGCAAAAGTCGGGCGTCAGGAAATCCAAGTCGTTTGCCAGGTAAAGGGCGCCTTTCCAGCCAGCGGAAGCGCCTGGAAATCAGCCGCTTGCAGATTCCGTCGCTCAAAATTCAGCCGCTTTTGCAGAAAAACAGGGGTCCCACGGAAAATATTTTGCACTTTTTTTTGCGTTTTTCCGGTTTTTTTGGATTTTTTCCGTTGCAAGTTGTTGATTTGCAGCCGCCAGCGGCGATCATCACCCTCCCAAAAAAATCATGCCAAAAACACTACCGTAGGTTTTCTGTTCGCATAGGGATGTGCCATAATCGCCGTGTGAATGTCGAAATGACAGGCCGGAACGAGGGATGCAAAGGGTGGACGGCGGTAAAACGCCAACCCGCCTGGCGCGCGAAGCGTTTTGGAGTGCGGAAGCACCAACGCAAAGGGAAAGGCAAAAACATGAAGGCCGGAGATTTTTTTGCCGCCATTTTTCTGCCTGCCGTCTTGTCACTTGTAAACGCAAGAACGCCAGGGTTCAGCGTGGCAAGCCGCAACCAAAGACGAATTGGCCGCAAAGGAACACAAGGATCACAAAAAAACAAAGAATGTCAGCTCCTGTCTTTGGGTTCCTTTTCTTTCGTGGCAAAAGTCTTGTTAAGAATGCAGAACTTTTCAGGATTGCCACTCACGGAGAACCGGCAAGGCCGAAAATGCGGGCGGGAAAATGGCCTGTTCCTGTCTTTTTGCCCCCCTGTTTTTGCCTTTGTGTTTTGGAGCGCGGAACGGCAGTTTCGCACGCCCCGCTGGAAAGTGGCGCTGGCGCGCGCAAACTCGAAGATCCGCCGGCCTTTCCGGTGCCCATCAAACTTTGCGTCTTCGGGTCCTTGCGCCTTTGCGTTTCTCCAAAACCTGCCGGCCTTTCGCGTGCCCATCAAACCCAGTCAACCAAAGCCAATCACACCTGATCAAAGTGAAAAAGGCGGTCACTGGCCACTGACCACTAAATTTAGCTTAATTGCACTTAATTGCGCTTAATTGGACTTAAATGAACCAAAAAAAATAAAAATCGGCGCATGAAAAAGGAGCGATAATGACCTATTCCCAAGCCATCGAGTACCTTTACGGGCTGCGTCTTTTCGGCATGAAGCTGGGCCTGGAGCAGACGCTGCGCCTGGCCGAGGCGGTCGGCGGCCCCCAGCGCCGCCTGCGCTTCATCCACGTCGCCGGCACCAACGGGAAAGGCTCGACCTGCGCGATGTTGGAGAGCATTTACCACCAGACCGGCTTGCGCGTCGGCCTTTTCACTTCGCCGCACTTGGTTTCCTTCGCCGAACGCATTCAGGTGGACCGCCGGCTCATCAGCCGGGACGAGGTGGCGCGATTGACGGAGGAAATCCGCGCCGCCGTGGCCACGCTGGGCGCGGAGGCGCATCCGACCTTTTTCGAGGTCGTCACGGTGATGGCGTTGAAGTATTTCGCGGCGGAAAAATGCGAGTTGGTCGTCTGGGAAACGGGCCTGGGCGGGCGCTTGGATGCGACCAACATCGTCACGCCGCTGGCCAGCCTCATTACCAACGTCCAACTGGACCATCAAAAGTGGCTCGGCCAGACCTTGCCTGAAATCGCCCGCGAAAAAGCCGGCATCATCAAGCCGGGTGTGCCGGTTCTGACGGCGGCGGCCGACCCGGCGGCGCTGGCGGTCATCGCCGAAACGGCCCGCCAGCGGCAGGCCCCGCTGACCGTCGTGGCCGAACCGGCCCTGGGATGGGAGATCGCTTTGGCCGGGGAACATCAGAAAACCAACGCCGCGCTGGCCCTGGCCGCCGTGGACGTTCTCCAGCCGCAAATCCCGGTCTCCGAAACCGCGATGCGGACGGGGTTGAAAACCACTCGCTGGGACGGCCGCCTGCAGCTCGTCGGCCTGGCCGGCGGGCGGACCATTTTGCTTGACGGTGCGCACAATCCCGCCGGCGCGCAAACCCTGGCCGCCGCCCTTCAAAGCTGTTTCCAGGGCCGCGCGCCCGCCCTCATCCTGGGCACGATGGCCGACAAGGATTACGGGGCGATTTGCCGGACGCTGGCCCCGCTGGCCTCGAAAATCTTCCTTTCGCCCGTCGCCAGCGAGCGGGCGGCGGATCCGGCGTCGCTGGCCGATTTCTGCCGCAAGGCCAATGCCGCCGCCCAGGTTGTCGTCTGCCCCGGCATCGCCCAGGCCCTGGCGCTGGCGGCCCGCGAGCCCTTCGTGGTCGTGACCGGCTCCATTCATTTTGTGGGCGAGGCGATGGAGGAATTGGGCCTGGCCTCCAGCGATTCGGAGCGCGGCCTCAACGAATACGGAGCGGGCCGCGCGGATAAGGCGGTTTCATTGCGAGCGGATGCAGTATTATGACATCTTATACATGAATTAACGGATTGACCATGACGCCCATTCATCATTAGATATGCTGAAAGATATGGAATCAGTAACCCGTTTGAGCCGCTGATGACGAGCCTCTGTCGCAATCTTTTTTGTTCCTCGGTTGGCAGGAAATGCCTCATGGCCGCCAGCGGGGCGGTTTTGTTTCTCTTCGTGATCGGACACCTGGTTGGCAACCTGCAGATTTTCCTCGGCCCGGAGGCCATCAACCGCTACGGCCATTTTCTCCAGACCAACGTCGAATTCCTCTGGCCCGTGCGCATCGTTCTTCTGGCGCTCGTCCTGCTGCATATCTGGACGGCGACCCTATTGACCCTGGAGAACCGCGCCGCCCGCCCCGTCGCCTACGGGCAATGGCAGCCCACCGCCGCCACTTACGCCTCGCGCACGATGATGGTCAGCGGAATCATTGTGGCCGTATTCATCGTCTATCATCTGCTCCACTACACGGCCATGGTCAAAGCGGTCAACCTCACCGGAAGAGACTTTGACGCCCGGCCCGAATTCTTCGACGCGCAGGGCCGGCACGACATTTACAAAATGATGATCGTCGGATTCCAGCAGCCGGTGGTCGCGGTCTTCTATCTGGTTGGCGTTTTCCTGCTTTGCCTGCACTTGAGCCACGGCATCAGTGCGATGTTCCAATCACTGGGCTGGAAATCCCGCTCCTACGGGCCGTGCCTGGAGCGCGGCGGCAAGTGGGTGGCGGCCTTCATCTTCCTGGGCTATGCCGCCATCCCCCTTTCCATATTGCTGAGGTGGATACAATGAAACTCGATGCCAACATCCCATCCGGGCCGCTGGCGCAGAAGTGGGACCGGCACCGCTTCGACATGAAATTGGTCAGCCCGGCCAACAAGCGCAAATTCGACGTTATCGTGGTCGGCACCGGCCTGGCGGGCGCCTCGGCCGCCGCCTCGCTGGCCGAGTTGGGCTACAACGTCAGGGCCTTTTGCCATCAGGACAGCCCCCGGCGCGCCCACAGCATCGCCGCCCAGGGTGGCATCAACGCGGCCAAGAATTATCAGAACGACGGCGACAGCGTTTATCGTCTTTTCTACGACACGATCAAGGGCGGGGACTTCCGCTCCCGGGAGGCCAACGTTTATCGGCTGGCCCAGGTCAGCGTCAATATTATTGACCAATGCGTCGCGCAGGGCGTGCCCTTCGCGCGCGAGTACGGCGGGCTGCTGGCCAATCGTTCCTTTGGCGGCGCGCAGGTGTCGCGGACCTTTTATGCGCGAGGGCAGACGGGCCAGCAACTGCTGCTGGGCGCCTACCAGGCCCTGTGCCGGCAGATGGCCCTGGGCGGCGTGAAAATGTTTCCGCGCACCGAAATGCTCGATCTGGTCGTCGTCAACGGCCACGCCAAAGGCATCGTCACCCGTTCGCTTGTCACGGGCGAAATCTCGGCCCACGCGGCCGATGCGGTGATTCTGGCGACCGGCGGCTACGGCAACGTCTTCTATCTTTCCACCAACGCCAAGGGCTGCAACGTGACTGCCGCCTGGCGCGCTTACAAAAAGGGCGCCGCCTTCGCCAATCCCTGTTATACGCAGATTCATCCCACGTGCATCCCTGTCAGCGGCGATCATCAGTCCAAGCTCACGCTCATGTCCGAATCCTTGCGCAACGACGGCCGGGTCTGGGTGCCGCGGCAAAAAGGGGACACGCGACCGCCGCCCGACATCCCGGAGGCGGAACGCGATTACTACCTGGAACGCAAATATCCCAGCTTCGGCAACCTGGCCCCGCGCGACATCTCCTCCCGCGCCGCCAAGGAAGTGTGCGACGAGGGCCGGGGCGTGGGTCCGGGCGGCCGGGGCGTCTATCTGGATTTCGCCGGCGCCATCGCGCGCCTCGGCGAGGCGGCGATGCGCGAGCGTTACGGAAATCTATTTGACATGTACGAAAAGATCACCGGCGAAAACGCCTACCGCGCGCCCATGCGCATTTATCCGGCGGTGCATTACGCCATGGGCGGCTTGTGGGTGGATTACAATTTGATGAGCAGCGTGCCGGGATTGTTCGTGCTGGGCGAGGCCAACTTCTCCGATCACGGCGCCAACCGGCTGGGCGCCAGCGCCTTGATGCAGGGGCTGGCCGACGGCTATTTCATCGCCCCTTACACGCTGGGCCATTACCTCGCCTCCTTCAAGGAACCCAAGCCGCGCCCCGACCAGCCGGAATTCCAACAGTCGGTCGCCGCGATGGAGGGGCTGACGAAAAAACTGCTGGGCATCAAAGGGCAACGGACCGTCAACTCCTTCCACAAGGAGCTGGGCGCGCTGCTGTGGGAAAAATGCGGCATGGCCCGGAACGAAAAAGGATTGACAGAGCTGCTCCGGCAAATCCCCGCCTTGCGCGAGGAGTTTTGGAAGAACCTCAAAGTCGCCGGACGCAACGAGGAACTGAACCAGGACCTCGAACACGCCGGGCGCGTGGCCGACTTCCTGGAATTCGCCGAATTGCTCGTCCAGGATGCGCTGCACCGGCGGGAATCCTGCGGCGGGCATTTCCGCACCGAATTCCAGACCGAGGACGGCGAGGCCAAACGGGACGACGCCAATTTCGCCTACGTGGCCGCGTGGGAATACGCCGGCCCGGACCGCCCGGCCATCCTGAACAAGGAACCGTTGGTCTATGAGGAAGCCCACATGAGCACCCGGAGTTACAAGTGAACCCAGCCCCATGAACCTTACCTTGAAAGTTTGGCGGCAGAAAGACTCCCGCAGCCAGGGCCGGTTGGTCACTTACCCCGCCTCCAACCTCCTGGCCGACATGTCCTTTCTGGAGATGCTTGACGTTGTCAACCAAGACTTGATCGCCAGGGGCGAGGAGCCGATTGCCTTCGACTCCGATTGTCGGGAGGGCATCTGCGGCACCTGCTCGATGATGATCAACGGCAAGGCCCACGGCGGATTGCGCGGCACCACCGTCTGCCAGCTTCACCTGCGCCACTTCAAGGACGGCGACACCATAATCATTGAACCGTGGCGCGCCCGCGCTTTCCCCGTCCTGAAGGATTTGGTCACAGACCGCAGCGCCTTCGACCGCATCATTCAGGCCGGCGGTTTCGTCTCCGTCAACACCGGTGGCGCGCCTGACGCCAATGCCTTGCCCGTTCCCAAGACCGCTGCCGATGAGGCGATGGACGCCGCCGCGTGCATTGGCTGCGGCGCCTGCGTGGCCGCGTGCAAGAACGCCTCCGCGATGCTCTTTGTGGCCGCGAAGGTTTCGCATCTGGCCCTGCTGCCGCAAGGCAAACCCGAACGCGAGCGGCGCGTCCTCAACATGGTGCGGACGATGGACCAAGCCGGCTTCGGCAACTGCACGGTGACAGGTTCCTGCGAAGCCGTTTGTCCCAAGGAAATCACTCTGGATTTCATCGCGCGGATGAACCGCGAGTACGGCAAAGCCCTCCTCAAAAACACCACCCCCCGCGCGAGCAAAGGCGGCGACTAGCCCGGACGATCCGCCTGCGTTCTTTCCACAATCCTGTGTTTCGGCATTCGCTATGATTGACTGCGTTCTGCCCCAAAAGGCGCAACCCGCATCCAAAAGCAACATACGACCGACTGGACGCTCAGAGCAAGTTCGCTTTTCGGATTTTGGGCTGTCCGCAACCGACCTCAAAATGGACATTTAGTGGGGAAAGGGTCAGAAAGAGGATTTCGTTCCGTCAACGGTGCCAGTGTCAAGATGCGCCCGATACCGGCTATTGGCAAACCTTGACATATCCTGCCAACAGGTTAGCTTGGAAGCATGAAGGCAGTGACCATCAACATTTCATTGAATCCGGAGCTGGCCGAATTCGCGCGGGCGGACTCGGAGGCGCGGGCGTTTGATTCCATGAGCGAATATATGCGGGACCTGATCCGCCATCGCCGCCAGGAGCAGATTGAGGCGGATGTGGCCTTTTTGGAAAAAGCCATCGAGGGCGCGCCGCCGGGTGATCCTTCGGATAAGGAAATGGCCCAAATCTACGCCGGCATCAAAGCCCGTCGAAAGAAAAAGCATGAAGGTCGTCTTTGACGCGGGGGTGGTGTTTTCGGGCGCCGGGTGGCGGGGCGAAGCGCATCGTTGTCTGCTGGCAATGGCTCGTCGCCGGGTCATTGCCTATGCCACCGAGGAAACCCTCAAAGAATTGAGCCATCTGCTGGCTGATCGCGGGGACAGGGCCAAGCATCCGCCGGCTGCCACCTTGTCTTGGTATCAGGACAATGTGAAGCGCGTTGAACCCGCGCCATTGGGCAAACAACGGAGCCGCGATGTGGAAGATGATCCCTATTTGGCCTGCGCGTTGGGAGCCGGAGCGAAGATCATTGTCACGCGGGATGGCGATTTGCTGGCGCTGGGAAAGCCCTTTGGAATCCAAATCATGACGCCGCGCCAATTGCTGGTTCGATTATCAAGGCCCCTTTGAAAGCACCAACGTCTCGAGAAGCAAAAAGCGCCCAAGAACCCGCAAAGAACATCAAACCGGATACAATTGCGGGATACAATCGAGCGGCACGGTTTTGAACCGTTTTTGCTTTCAGAATACGCGGAGTTCCGATAGATTCGATTGTGCAAGACGGGCTCATGCTATGCGCGCCTATTTTTGCCAAAATTGTTCATCGTGGCTCAAACAACGGGATTGCCGAACCGAAAAGAGGATGGGTTTTTTGTGCCGCTTCGTCTGTCCACAATGTTCGGCTAGTGTTGAATATTCGGGAATCAGCCTACTCATTTTCGCATTGGTAGCCGGGATTCTTATCGGCGGGACGAGTCTTTGTTGGGAACAGGATTTTGTGGGCTTCGTTGTCACCGTACCTCTTGCCGTTACGGGAATCTTAAGATCATTTCGTCACTCCCGAATGGCGAGGAATCGTGCGTTGGCCAAAGCTGGCTAAGTGTTCGACGCCGTGGCACTCAAATACTCAACCGAAGCAATTCCTTTGCGGCGCGTCTTGGCGGAGGGCGGGGCGGTCAAGGTGGAGCGTAGCGGGGCACGGGGGCGCGTGGGTGGGCAAAAAGGCCCTGCGATTCAGACAGTGGGGATGGAAGTCCTAAAACCCCGTAAGAACGACGATTCCTGATTGCCCGCACCCTTGGCCTTGACTTTTTGCTCCTGGCAGTGATTTTTCGATTGCAATCTGTATTTAGTATTGTATATATAGACACAGATGAAGCGCAAACCGTCCGCGCTCCGCCAGAAACTCTGGCGCGATTTTCGCGCCTGGGGCCGGCTTCTTCGCGCCATGACCTCTCAAGGCCCTTTGACCCCGGGTTCTTTCTACTTGATGCGTCGCAAGTGCGGCAAAGCCTCTTGCCGTTGCGCCCGGGGCCAACTTCATCCCGCCTGGGTTCTGACCCGTACCGAGTCCGGCCGGCCCAAGCTGTATGCGGTGCCCGCCGATCAGCGTGCCCGTGTCCGCCAACTGGCGGCAGCTCGGGCATGTTGCGATTTGACTTTCTGTCCTAAAAAGGCATAATACCGTCGTGAACGCGACGGAAGTGAGAGTTCAACTGCCGAGAGCGGAGGCTGAGTTCCTCGAATCTTACGCCAAGGAGCACGCGACCAGCGTGGCGGAGATTTTCACGCGCTACGCCAGGCGCTTGCAAAGCGCGGCGCGCCGCGCGCCTCACCCGGAAAATGTCAAATTCTCTGGATCCGTCCCCGCGGATGTGGACGCCCGCGAGGCTTACCGGAAGCACGTTGTTGACAAACACCGATGAAGATCACGGTGGATTTAAACGTGCTGCTGGATGTTGCTCAGAATCGTTTGCCTCATTACCAAGCTTCGGAAGAAGTCCTGCACCGTGCCAGAGCCGGTGAATATGCGGCCGTATTGCCGGGGCACGCCATCACCACGCTGCATTACATCATCGAAAAATGGTCGGGCGCCAACCTCGCCAACCAGACAATAGACGGATTGCTGGCCGACTTTGTCATTCATCCTTCTGACAAGACGAATTTCCAACGCGCCCGTCAGTTGCAACTGAAAGATTTTGAAGACGCACTCGCCGCCAGCGTCGCGGAAGCAACTGGCAGCGATTACATCGTTACCCGCAATGTGCCGGATTTTGCGGGATCACCTGTCCCGGCTATTACCCCGGCGGAGTTTCTCGAAGCCATCACCGAAATCGAGGCCGAATAAGAAGAGACGATGAGTCCACAAACCAATTCAGCCGATCCGCCGGAACGTCGCTTTTCGGAATGGTCACGCGCACAGTGGAGTCGGTCGTTTCAACCGTTATCATGCCTCAGCTTGCCTCTTCTTTCGGCAATTCTCCAAGACGACGGCGATTCCCTGGCCGACGCCGATGCACATGGTGCAGAGGGCGTAGCGTCCGCCGGTTCTGGAGAGTTGATGGGCGGCGGTGGTCAGAAGGCGCGCGCCGCTCATGCCCAGGGGATGGCCCAAGGCAATGGCGCCGCCCAGGGGATTGATTTGCGGATCGTTGTCGGCCAGGCCCAATTGGCGGGTGCAGGCCAAGACTTGCGCGGCGAAGGCCTCGTTGATCTCAATGAGGGCCATATCGCCCAGCGATAGTCCCAGCCGCTCGAGCAGTTTCCGGGTGGCCGGCACCGGGCCGACCCCCATGATGGACGGTGCCACCCCGGCGGCAGCCGACCCTAATATGCGCGCGCGTGGAGTCAGTCCGTGCCGGCTCACAGCGGTTTCGGAGGCGATCAGCAACGCGGCGGCCCCGTCGTTGATGCCGGAGGCATTGCCGGCGGTGACCGTTCCCTGCGGGCGGACAATGGGCTTCAATTGGGAAAGTTTTTCGAGGCTGGTGACGCGGGGATGTTCATCCCGCGCTACGATGATGGGATCACTTTTGTGCCGGGGGACGGTGACCGGGACAATTTCCGCGGACAGGCGGCCATCGGCCTGGGCGGCGGCGGCTTTTTCCTGGCTCCAAAGGGAGAATCGGTCCTGGTCTTGCCGGCCGATGGAAAACTGGGCGGCAAGATTTTCCGCCGTTTCCGGCAGGGTTTCGGTGCCGTAAAGCTGCCGCATCCGCTCATTAACGAACCGCCAGCCGATGGTGCTGTCGTAAAGCTCTGTCTGCCGCGCAAACGCCTCGGTGGCCTTGCCCATGACCAGGGGCGCGCGGGACATGCTCTCCACACCGCCGGCGATGACCAAATCGGCCTCTCCGGCGATAATCGCGCGCGCGGCGGCGGCCACCGCCTCCATCCCTGATCCGCACAAGCGGTTGACAGTGCAGCCGGGAACGGATTCCGGCAACCCGGAGAGGAGCGTGGCCATGCGCGCGACATTCCGGTTGTCTTCACCCGCTTGGTTGGCGCATCCAAGAATCACGTCATTGACCGCCGCCCAATCCACGGACTTGTTGCGTTCCATCAGCGCCTGGATTGGGAGGGTTGCCAAATCATCGGTCCGGATGGCGGCCAGCGCTCCGCCGTAGCGGCCGATGGGTGTGCGGATGGCGTCGCAGATAAAGGCCTGTTTCATGATTGTCGCGCGGTGCGCTGCTCCACCGCGTTGAGCACGGCTGGCATCGCTTTGATTTTGCGGAAACCCGACAGCAGCACCTCGCTCAGTCGGTCAATTTCCGTCTGGTTCATGGGTGTGGAAAGCGCTCCCGAACAGGTGCCGATCAAAATGACGCCTTCTTCAAGGGCATGTTCGATCAGCGCCCGGAGAAGGCGGGCCTCAGAGGGAGTGACATAGCTTTGCCGATAGTTATTTGGCGGCTCGGTCTTTAAATGAATGCGGAAAATCGAACCGCCTCCCGTCACGCAGGCCGGAATGCCGGCGGTGCGAATGGCCTCGCCGATTTGGCGCCGCGCCACTTCCCCGAGGCGATTGATCCTGGCCACCTGTCGCCGGTCGAACAACTCCATGGCCGCCAATCCGGCCGTCATGGTGATCGGGTTGGCTGAGAATGTCCCGGAGTGGGGGAAGAGAACCTTCTCGGCCAGCGGATCAAAAACGGCCATGACGTCGTTCCGGCCGGAGATCGCCCCGACCGGGAAGCCGCCTCCGATCATTTTGCCCAAGGCGGTCAGGTCGGGCCGCCCTTTGAACCATTCCTGCGCCCCGCCATAAGCGCAACGGTAGGTGATCACTTCGTCGAAAACCAGCAGCGCGCCGTGCTGTTGCGTCCAACTCCGGAGCGCTGCGATGAACGTCGCCGACGCCGGGATGAATCCAACCCGATGCGGCATGGGATCCACCAGCACGCAGGCCAGGTCATCGGCGTGGCGGTCCAGAATGGCCAGCGCGGCTGGCGGATTATTGAAAGGGATGACGATCACCTCACCGAGGGCCGAGGGTGGCGTGCCTTGGACAACGGGAAGGCTGGGCGGCCGCGCCGGATCGCCCCAATTGCCCGGCTGGGCCGTCTGGCTCACCTCGGCATAATCATAAAGACCGTGATAGGCGCCCTCGACCTTGGCGATTTTGGGCCGGCCCGTGTACGCGCGCGCCGCCTTTAGACAGCACATCACGGCCTCCGTGCCCGAATTGACAAAACGGATCTTATCGAAACCCTTCGTGCGCCCGGTGATATGCTCCGCCAACCGGACTTCAATTTCCGTGGCGAAAGTGAACCCCGTGCCTTTGCGCAATTGGCGCCTCACCGCGTCCACAATTGCCGGATGGGCATGGCCGTGGATGAGCGAAGCCATGTTGTTGGCGAAGTCAATGCGGCGATGGCCTTCAATGTCGGTCAAATAGCATCCCAGGCCTTTGGAGGCGTAGAGCGGATGGGGGCGGCGCAACACGGTGTTGCGGCTGACGCCGCCTGGTAGGACGCGCAAGGCCCGTTCGTATAGTTGACTGCTGCGTGAAGTGTGCCGCGTCATGCTGCGGGAGATGTTGGTTGCGCCGATGGTTCAGCGAGTTCCGTCGCGCGGCCATCCGCCAAGGGCGCGGCGGTTTTTGCCTGCACGGCCGCAAAGTCCAGGCCGGGCGCGATTTTGCGGACCACCAGCCCGTCAGGGGTAACATCAATGATGGCCAGGTTGGTGTAGATTCGGTCCACGACGGCTTTGCCCGTCAACGGATAGGTGCAGGCGGGGACGATTTTGGGCTGGCCATCGCGGGTGGTGTGTTCTGTCAATACTAAAATCTTCTTGACACCCGCCACCAAGTCCATCGCCCCGCCGACGGCCGGGATGGCATCGGGTTCGCCGGTGGACCAATTGGCCAGATCGCCCTGGGCGGAGACTTGCATGGCGCCCAGCACGCAAAAATCAATGTGTCCGCCGCGAATCATGGCGAAGCTCTCGGCGTGATGGAAATAGGCGGCGCCAGGAATGGCCGTCACGGGCTTTTTGCCGGCATTGATCAATTCCGGGTCTTCCTGGCCGGAAGGCGGGGCCGGACCCATGCCGAGGAGACCGTTTTCGGTTTGGAAAATAACCTCGCGGCCGGGAGAGACGAATTGGGCGACCAATTCCGGGATGCCGATGCCCAGGTTGACGCAGGCGCCGTCGGGAATATCCGCCGCCACGAGCCGGGCCATTTCCTCCCGGCTCCACTCGGAGCGGACTTTGCCAGGCGGGGTCACGGGTAGCATTTTCCCTCCTTGACCAGTTGCGATTCCTGGGCGGGGTCGGCCACCAGGACCAGCCGGCTGACATAAATTCCGGGTGTGACGATTGTCTCAGGATCAATTACACCCGCCGGGACCAACTCCTTGACCTGCGCGATGGCTGTGGTTGCCGCCGCGCACATGATGGGGGCGAAATTGCGCGCCGTTTTGTTATAGACCAGATTGCCGTAGCGATCCGCCCGCGCCGCCTTGACCATCGCGAAGTCGGCGCGGAGGCCATGCTCCAGGACAAAATCCCGTCCTTGGAATCGGCGCGATTCCTTGCCGGCCGCCAAAAGTGTGCCCACGGAACAGGGCGTGTAAAAGGCGGCGATGCCCGCGCCGCCGGCCCGGATGCGCTCGGCCAAAGTTCCTTGCGGCACCAGTTCCAGCTCGATTTCTCCGCGCCGATAGAGTTCAGGAAAGACCGTCGAATTGGCGCTGCGCGGATAGGAGCAAATCATCTTGCGCACCTGCCCGCGGGCGATCAACGCCGCCAAGCCGACCCGCCCGCTGCCGGTGTTATTGCTGATGACCGTCAGATGGCGGGCGCCCTGGTCAATCAAGGCGTGAATCAACTCGATGGGGCTGCCGGCTTCGCCAAAGCCTCCAATCATCACGACCGCCCCATCGGCGATGTCGGCGACGGCTGCGGACGGAGATTCAGCCCGTTTGTCAATCATCGTCCTGCCTTTGAGAAGGCTGTTGTTGGCGTTTGCCGCCCGGCGCGGGGAAAGCGTTTGCGCTGGACCTGGCTCAATTCATTCTCAATCGTTTCCAACTCCTCTTCAAAAAAGAACTTGGGCGTGTCCAGTGGAACCAGTTTATCCACGCGCGATTCCGCGGGGTCGTACTTGGCCAGAAAAACCTTGTCCATCCAGGCCATATTGCGGCTTTCGTTGAATTTCAAGGCGAAGACTTTTTCGCCGTTGACCTCGGCCGTGCCCAGAATCGAGAGCTTGCCGGCCGATGTGGTCATGGTGATATAGCGCGAAGGGCGGTGCAGCGAGGCCAGCGAACGGTAGATGAGGCTGAAGACCCGGTCAATGTCCGCCAGCGGCGCGGCGAAGTAGTGATGCTCGCCGGTGTGGCGCGCGCAATACATGGAATGAAAACGAATCGAGAGCGCGGCCAGAATGTGGGCCAGATCAATCCAATTGCGGGCCGACCGTTCCACATCCACCTTGCCGTTGCTGTCGGTAAACAAGCTGACATGGTTCATGATGGGACTCTGGCTGCGCACCGCCACCCCGTGGTTCTGCAGCCGCCGGATGGCGGCCAGCGTGCTCGGATTGAGCAACTCGCGCGGAGTCGAAAAGTGAGCCATCCAGCAAAGCTGCACGGCGTTGTCGCGCAGGGTATCGAACAAGGCCAGCATCTTGTCGTATTTGCGGGTGAGGATGATCTCCGGTTGGTAGGTCAACATGCGCGAGCCTAAGCGCACGGCCCGGATGTGGAGCAATCGGGGATCCTCGATGATGGGCATCACGTATTGGCGCAGGCGCTCCGGCGGCAGATAGCCGGCATCGCCGCCGGTGATCAGCACATCGGTCACCTCCGGATGCGCCCGGAGATAGTTGTGAATCTGGGCGATGTCCTTCTGGAGGAACATGTCCTGATCGCCGCGCACTTGCGCATGGCGGAAGCAATACGTGCAGTAGGCGAAACAATTTTGCGTGGTATGATCGAAAACCAGTTGGCACTGGGGGTATTTGTGCTGGCTGCCGCCGACGATTTCGATCCCGCCCTCATCGGTCTCAATCCAGGGCTTGTTGAGCAACTGCTTGCCATCGTGCGGATTGGTCTCCGCCATGTAATCCGCGATGACCTGGCGTCGTTGCTGGTCTGTTTTGGCGGCCAGGTAGGCCTCCGTGACTTTCCGGCCCATCATACCCGGCTGGGGGAAGACCAGTTGATACATCGAATCCTGCTCATAGTTGTCCCAGTTGATGCTGTTCAAAATGTGCCGCGAGGCCTTGAAACGATAGATTTGCACGAACAGTTCCCGTTCAGGGATGGAGCCGGGGTGGATGCCGTTTTTTGCCAGAATCCGGACGACTTGCCTGAACCCCTGGAGGCCGGAGTACTGCTCGCTCCCGTTGAAAAGAAATGGGCGCGATTCCAGAAGCCCGGAGTGCTGCGGATAAGTGGCCTGCAAGCGGCTCAAGACGCCGGGGGGCAGGAGCCTTTCGGATTGGATGATCTGGCGCGTTTCCTCCGAATAGCCGTAGCGATCCAGCATTCTTGAGACGTCGGATGCTTTCACCGTGTCCGTCACTTTGGCCGGGGCCGTTGCTGCGCTCCGAGAGGAGGACTTGGTTCCCTTCAATGTCGCCTTCATAGATCGCAGATTTTGCAGCTTTGGAGACCGGACAGCGAGGAGAAAATGCCGATCTTGGCGCGAATTGGGTGCAGGACAAAAATCTTCACGTCGTCGGGTAGGGCGGCGCTGCTGCGCCGCCCAAGAGTTCAGGGCAGAGCGGCAGCTCTGCCCTACCAGGAAGGTGGAGATTCTTGTCATGCGCGCGGCGCGAATGGGCGCATCTCGATTTGGTTCAATTAAGTGCAATTGAGTGCAATTAAGGTCAACCGGCGACCTTTCAGTGGAGAATGCAGAGTGCAGAGTGCGGAATGAATTCAGCCAGCCTTTCATTCGTGTTCATGGGGTTTTGTGTTTTTTGGCAGGATCTGGTCGTATCGGTGTCTTGCAGCCCGCCCCTGGCCCCGAGAGGCAGAAAGATGGGGGCAAAAAGATACGGACAGGAGATTTCCCTGCCCCCATGTTTTGGCCTTGCCGGTTCTCCGTGAGTGGCAGGTGCTCTTGCATTGAAGGGGACCGGAGATTTTTTATTTGGTTATATTCACTTGTACTGACTTGTACTGACTTGTACCAACCGCAATTGGGCCGGGCTGAATTGCAGCAGGCAGCGGGGCCTTCAAGTGCAGAGTGCATAATGCACAGTGATGAGTTCTGAATTCTGCCTTCCGCCTTTGGCCTCGATGGCCCGTCCCACCGTTGCGTGGGGAAGGGCGCGGCTCGTCGGAGCCGTCTGGTCGCGCCAGAGGCCAGGCGAAGGCGTCTGGCCTTTTGCCTTCTTCCTTTAGCTTTCATCCTTGTCTTCGCGGCCCATTTCCCATTGAACTATTGTTCTGTTCATGCGGCGATTATGGCACATCCCGAAACGGACAAAAAACCTACGGGAGTGTTTTTGGCACGATTTTTTTGGGAGGGGTTGGATCGCCGCTTGTGATTGAAAGGCAATGGCTTGTGACTGACAAAATCCCAAAAAACAGGGAAAATGCAAAAAAAAGTGGAAAATAATTTCCCAGAAACCCCCGATTTTCTGCAAAATGGCCCTATTTTTGCGCCCAAAATGGGCCTTGAAAAGAGGCATGGTTTGTAAGTTGCTCCCGTTGTGCGGGTTGGCGCGAACCACGGAAGGCTGAATGTTGGGGTCCAAAGGCCAGCCCAAAGGATTTGAGATTCTCAGCCACAGATGGACACAGATGGACACAGATTCAAAATCCATAAGACCGGGAACAAAATTTCTCGCGCAGAGAACGCCGAGAGCGCAGAGAGGGACACTTTTTTTCTTTTCTCTGCGTCCTTTGCGGCTCTGCGCGCGATCACCCTCTGAGGTTGCGCCGAATTGATGAACAGTGAATCGGGGCGGAGCGCGGGTCTGTGAAGGAGGGCGGGCAAAGCGGGCGGCTGGGCCGGAGAATCTTGCGCCAGAGACACCCGAACTTACGCCACCGCCAACCGCTCCGGGTCAACCCAGATGGGCACTTCCGGCGGAAAGATCAACGGCGCTCCTGATTTCATCATGTAGTCACTCTACCAGAATAATGCGGATTATCAGCCACGAGTTTCATCAGAAATCCCCAGGCGACGGAAGCCAATCCCGCTGAAACATGGTACGACCTCTCTAATGGTCAAGAGCTTGTGGAGCCGTCAGCAGATAATCATGAGGGGAGTTGAACCTTTTCATCCGCGGACGGGATAGATATACAGAGGTCGCTACGGGCAACGCCGCTGAATTTGAAGTTGCCGATAAACTCCTGGCCCGCGCCCGGGCGGGAGACGCGCAGGCTTTTTGCCAACTGGCCACGCAGCACGAAGCCCGCCTGCTGCAGGAGGCCTGCGGCTTGTGCCGCGATCCGAGCACGGCCGAGGACCTCGCTTCGGAAACGCTCGTCGAGGCCTGGCGGAGCATTGGCCGCTACGATCAGACTTGCCGGTTTGGCACGTGGCTTTTTTCCATCCTGCTCCATCGCCATCAAAAACACCTGCGCCGCGCCCGTTCGCGTCCCATCCCCCTGGCGCAATTGCCCGCCACTGAAGCGGAGGAACGCCGGCAGATTCAGGAAAACGTGCCAGCCGCCAGCCCGTCGCCGGCGGAGGCCGCCGAGCAGCGGGAATCGGCCGACCGCTTGCGCGCCGCCGTTGGGTCGCTGCCGGAGAAACACCGGGAGGTTGTCCTGCTCCGTTTCTTCGAGGATGCGTCGCTGCCGGAAATCGCCGCCTTGCTGGGCTGCTCGGTGGGCACCGTGAAATCGCGGCTTCATTACGGGCTGGAAAAACTGCGGGAAATGGAAGGCACATTGAACCTTTCGGAGTTGCGAAGGGATACACAAGTGTGAAAACGCGCGATGAGACCTGCCGGAAATGCCGCGAGGCGATCATCCTTGACGCCGCCGGCGCGTTGCCGGCGGAACAACGGCCGGCCTTTGAGCGACATCTGGCCGACTGCGTTGACTGCCGGACCTGCTCGAATGAGTTGCGCGCAACGGTCGAGGGCTTGAGGCGTCTTTCTGCGCGGCCTGTCAAACCCAGCGCGGACTTCCACGAGCGCTGGACCACAGCCATCCAGAATGCCGGCCAGCCCTGGTCACTGGCGCAGGCGGTCGCCGAGGTGGCGGAGTGGTGCCGGCTGCTGGTGTTGCGAAACCGCCGGGCCTTGTCGGCGCTGGCTCCGGTTTGGGTGTTGATACTTGTGTTCAAGCTCACCGCGCCGGATGTGGGCCAGCCTCCGCCCATGACCATGGCGCGTTCGCCCATTGAAATCTACCGGGTTCTCAAGGCCGGGAACACCATGCAGATCGCATTCGACCGGTTGTACCGGGAGCCTGCGCCAGCGAAGGCTCCGGGCGCTTCGCCCCGAAGCAGTCGCACAATGACTCAACCGGTGACATTTCAGCGAGAATCCGAAATCAACTCTGAACCCACTTTCCTCTCGTGAAGGAACTCTCTTCAACTTCTCCCGGTTTCTGGCAACGCGCGATAGCTTCGGTGTTGTTTGCTGTTCCATCGGCGTTGGTCCTCTCGGGGATGATCGGCCAACGTGATTACCAGATTGTCTGGCTGGCCGGAGGGCTTTTTCTGGCGCTCACAACCGTGTTTTTTGCGGCCGTTTGGCGGCACGGGTTTCGCTGGTTGTTCAGCCGGCGGGCGCTGCGATTTTATGCCGTCGTGGCGGTGACCCTGATCACATTCGTGGTTTTGTTTTATGTTGAAGAGAGTTGGCGTGGCAAACGGGCTTGGGTGGCATTGCAGCGCGAGGCCTCCGCCCGCGGCGAGTCATTGGAAGTCAGGTCGCTGATGACTCCCGCTATTCCAGGCGATCAGGACTTTGCCAAAGCCCCGGGCGTGGCCGAGTTGCTTGGAGTCACGAATGAGCCAAATTTCGGCTGGCCGTTTAACCACGGCCCTGAACAGACGTGGCCATCGGCAAGCTGGCTCCTTGAGCAATCCACCGATCTTGCGGGATGGCAGAAATACTTCCGCGCCCATGCGGAGAATTCCGTCGCGGCAAAACGCGGGGCGGACACCCTGACTTTCCCCGCCACTCTGGAGCCGCAAACTCCCGCCGCGGACGTGCTGGTTGCCCTTGGCAAGTTTGAAACGAATCTGGCCACGTTGCGCGCCGCCAGCCAGCGCCCCGTGATGCGCCTGCCACTGGACTACGGCAAAGGTTTCTTTGCCATCGAAGACATGATTCGGCCGCTCGAATCGCTCCACTCGGCCGCGCATCTGCTCTGCCTGCGGGCGTCGGCGGAACTGGCGCAGGGACAGAGCGAAGCCGCCTTGCAGGATGTCCTGCTGGCGGTCCGCCTCGCGGAGCTTGTGTCCGAAGAACCCGCGGATTACGCGCAACGGCAATGCCGCGGAATGGCGCAATTCTGCCTTCAGCCGATCTGGGAAGGCTTGGCGGCGCGTGGCTGGAATGAAGAGCAACTCGCCCTCCTTCAGAACAAACTGGCTGAGGTGGATTTGCCCGCCGGCTGCCGGCAGGGCCTGCATGGCGACACGTTGGGAATGATGAGCCTGTTTGATGAGGGATTGGCGTTCGTTGAGGGCCGGCCTTCGGAAATCGCCCAGCACCTTCAACCCGAGGACCGCTTCGGAGGTTGGGTGGCAAGGACATTTTATCCCGTCGGATGGTTTTACCTGGACAAAGCGTGGATTTACCGACTCTACCAGCGCCACTCCGATCCCTTCCAGGCCGCGGCTCTCCGAAACGAGTCATTTAATGCGGAAGCCTGGACCATCACCGACCCGATAATGGTTATCGGCGTGCTGCCGAAATTACGGGAGATATTCATAGAAAGCTCCGAGGGATCTCTGATGATCCAGACGTTTGTTCAGCAGGCCGCGACCGCATGCGCGCTGGAACGGTTTCGCCTCGCGCAAGGCCAGTACCCGGACGCGCTCGAAGCGCTGGCGCCAAAGTATCTTCAGCAGGTTCCCGCCGACATTCTTGCCGCGAGGGCTGCGACATTGAAATATGTCCGCGCGGCGGACGGAGGATTCAAGCTCTATTCGGTTGGCTTTAGCGGAGTGGACGACGGCGGCAAGCCCAATCCATCCATTGATCCGCACGGGGACATTTTGTGGCAGTTGAGCCAAGGCAAATCCGCCCTCCTCTGGATCCAGCCGGGACAACACTGAGGTGCGGGTGCCAGTCCTTACTTTTGACACTTTCTGCGGGCGAGGCGGAGAAAGGCGTCACCCGGGTGTTGTCCTATTAATGAGGGTTGCGTGGGCGGCGGGGCTAGACTGCCTCGATCTGTGGCTGAATAATCCTCACCCCAACCCTCTCCTTCGAGGCTGAGCATTACCCACAAATATTTCCGTTGTGTATGTATTGTGTATGTACAATGTAAACTTGTACTTTTAAAAGACCGTGTACTTATAGGGAGGATGCAAAAAGCATCCGCAGTTGAATCAAAC